>JGI24737J22298_10000250_pt1 | contig 17771 bp, 12 predicted proteins | sample KBSCornC3_FD_22298 | JGI IMG/M metagenome (IMG submission 22298) | reverse complement strand
GCTCAGTCATGATGCTATATATTGTAATCCTATTTCTTTTTGCGGCTATCACCCTCTACTTTTTATTGGGCGGAGCTGATTTCGGCGCCGGCATTATCGAACTTTTTACATCAACCGACAATAAACACCGCACGCGCAAGATCATGTACCAGGCTATCGGCCCTATTTGGGAGGCCAATCACATGTGGCTTATTATTACCGTGGTAGTGTTGTTTGTGGGCTTTCCGGTTATCTATAGCGAAATGTGCATCTACCTGCATATTCCGCTGCTGGTGATGTTGCTTGGCGTTATAGCCCGGGGTACCGCATTTTCGTTCCGTAACTATGATGCTATTAAGGACGAAAAAACACAGGCATTTTATACACATATATTCGTTTATTCAAGTTTTGTTACGCCGTTGTTCCTGGGCATCATTGCAGGCAGCGCCCTATCCGGGCAGATTGATCCTAAAGCCACCGATTTTGTACATGCCTACATATTTAGCTGGTTCAACTGGTTTTCGGTGTCTGTTGGCTTTTTTACCGTGGCTCTCTGCGGCTTCCTCGCAGCTATTTATATAGTTGGTGAAACGGAAGATATTGACGAAATTAAACGCTACATCCGCAAGGCGAAGATTATGAACATTGCTGCCGTAATATGCGGTGCATTGGTATTCCTCGCATCTCATTTTGAACATGTTCACCTCGCTAACTGGATCTTTGGTAATCCTGTAAGTTTAGTTGCAGTAATAGCTGCAACCATTTCATTGGGAGTACTTTATCTGATCATATCACACCGCAGGAACAGGCAGTGGATCAGGGTGCTTGCAGCCTTCCAGGTATGTATGATATTGATATCGGTTGGGTTTTCGCGATTCCCGAGATTTGTTATTTTTAAGGACGGCAGCTCCATGTCTTTACTTACCGAACACGCCAACAGCAATAGTATCGATGACCTGGGGATCGGTTTATTGGTGGGTAGTTTGTTTATACTGCCGGCGCTGGGGTATTTGTATTACGCGTTTAAGAAGAAAGACCGTTGATTTTTTTGATTACGCTGATTTCGTTGATTCTGTATTGATCGATAGTTTGATATAACCATCCTTGTCTATCCTGTTGTCGACAGAGTTTTATTTTCAAATATTACATTTGTGTTGTGAAGAATTATTTAAAGATCCTGTCAATCGACGAATATTCCATTACGCCTAAGTACCTGCAACTCTCCAATGCTATTATCAGGGCCATTGAAAGCGGGCAGATTGTAAAGGATGATATGCTCCCTTCTATCAATGATCTCAGCTATGCACTGGATACTTCACGTAATACCATTGAGCGCGTTTATAAGGAACTGAAGGAGAAAGGCATAGTAAGCTCAGTTCCGGGAAAAGGCTTTTTTATTTCCAATACCGATTTTCAGAAGCCGCTTAAGATCTTCCTACTGTTCAACAAACTCAGCGCGCATAAGAAGATCATCTATGATGCCTTTGTAGCTACCATTGGTGAGCAGGCCGCTATAGATTTTTATATCTACAACAACGATTTTTATTTTTTTAAAAAGATCATTGCCGAGAGTATCCAGAGCGATTATGCCAAATACATCATTATCCCACATTTTTTAGATAATGAAACCAAGGCTCATGAAATCATCAACACCATCCCTAAAGACAAGCTGATTTTACTGGATAACCTGGTACCTGGTGTAAACGGTAAATTTGCAGCGATATATGAGAATTTTGCTACAGATGTTTATGAAGCGCTGAAGAACATGTTGGATAACCTGAGTAAATACCATACGCTCAAGCTGATTTTCCCCGGTAAAACCTATCATTCTAAAGAGATCATGAAGGGCTTCCTGAATTTTTGCAGGCAGTATGCTTTTGAGTATGATATCGTTGAAACGCTATCGACAGAAACAATCCAAAAAAATACGGTATATATCAGTCTTACAGAGGATGACCTGGTTGAGCTCATTAAAAAAATCATCGCCTCCGATTTAAAAGTGGCTAAGGATGTGGGTGTGATATCCTACAACGAAACAGCGCTTAAAGAGATCATTCTTGACGGTATCACCACCATCTCAACCGATTTTAAACTAATGGGCAGCAAAACCGCCGAGTTTGCGTTGAATAACTGCCACGAGCATTTTGCAGTGCCGTTTACGGTGAGGTTGAGGAGTTCGTTGTAGCACCCTAACCTCCTAAAGGGGGAACGATAGTTTAAAAGTAACGATGAATCCGGACTTGCGAAGTTTTAAAACTTCGCAAGTCCGGATTCCGCAATTTGAAGCTATTTTTATTTTAAGTTCTTAACCTTAATACTTCTAAAAAACACCTCATTGCCATGATCCTGTAGCAATAAATGGCCCTCGGGAGCTTCGCCGAAGTTTTTCCAGATTTTGTACTTGCTGATGGCTACCAGGTCGCGAAAAGCTTTTGAACCACGGTCGTATTCCAGCACTTTAACACCGTTCAGGTAGTGCTCAACATGGTTGTTTGGATATACTACCACACGACCAGTATTCCAGGCACCTATCGGGTGTACAAAACGTTCTTGTTTATTGGCTTTAATAAGGTCATACAACGAGGCTAATGTACGGTCGCCATCACGGCCAAGTTTGGCATCGGGGTGCAGTTTATCATCAAGTACCTGATACTCCAGGCCAATAGCCGATCCTTTGGTAACTTCAGACAGTGTTACAAAATACTTAACGCCACTGTTGGCACCGGGAGTAAGCTTAAACTCAAACGACAGGTCAAAAGCGCTATAATTATCATTAGTTACGATATCGCCGCCGCCTGATTCTTCTTGTCCTGCAGATGGCAGCACGTGCATAGTGCCGTTAGCATATTCCCAGCCTTTTTCAGGAAAACCTTTGAGGGTTGCACCGCGCCAGCCGGTATTGGTTTTGCCATCATATAATAATTTCCAGCCATTTGCTTTTTCGGCCGTTGTTATGCTGTTTGGTGTAAGGTTAACAATATACACATCCTTTGGAAAAGGGGTGGCTTTTAAATTGTTGGGCTTTAGATTAATATTTTTAAAGTATACCTTTTTGCCTGCCTGTTTTTCCTCACTTACCGCATGCACCTGTAAAGCGATAAAACCTTTGCTGTCGATAGTATCAACAACATCGCTTGCAGGGACGCCGTTTACCCATGTTTTCATCTCGTTGCCGATACATTCAATTTTAATGTGATTGTATTCGCCTACTTTAAATGCATCTTTGGCTTTTGGGTTGAGATCCAGCGGATAAAGCCAATCGCGCCGGCCTTCGTCATAAATACCACCAGTCCATTTGCGTGAGGACGGGTCTATTTCAAATTGCCTGCCATAAACCTTCCCTTTGCCTTTATTACCCTCAGGGTCAAAATGGCTGCGGGTTTGCACGCCCGAATTACTTAACTCACTTTCAATTTTTGCATCCAGCTCTAATATAAAATTACCGTATTCCCTTTCGGTAACTAAAAATGAATTGCCAGAGTTGAGCACAGTAGTGCCTACTATGGCCCCGTCTTCTACTTTATAATCGGCGTTGCCGGCAAGCTTTTTCCAGCCTTTAAGGGTTTTACCATCAAACAGTTTGGTTTGCGCGTTTACCGGACTGAATGCCGTTGACGCCAAAAGCATAATTGCAGGGTAGATTATTTTTTTCATATTTGATATTGTCTTGTTTGATTAAAATAAATCGTCATTGCGAACACGAGCAACGACGTAATTAAGAAATTACACTTTCACTTCCCAACCCTTTTCATACTCCCTGCGCCAAAGCTTTTGAGCTTCAGCGTCATTTAAAATATGACCATTATTTGGATCGATATGCAATACACGATCAACGCGATATGAGATATTGCCTAATTGCGGCAACAGGGTTGATTTGAAACCGATCTCAATCGGGCAGTTCAGTTTATCTGTCCCTCTTACTGAATCGACAAAGTTTTTCATGTGGAAGCCATCCAGCGCCTCCGTTGGGCTTACCTTGTTGGTGCCATCAACCTTGGTATAATCTTTAACCTCTTTTACCAGTTTGTTATCACCGTCGTAAACCCGGTAGCTATTGCCGCTATCATAAAAAAGAGTTCCTTTATCTCCATAAAACACTACCCCCCTGCTTAACTTTTCGATATCGAAGCCATTGCAACTGCGGCATTCCCATTCTGCTGCCGTGTTATTGGGGAAATTGTAAAGAATGTTTTGCGTATCCGGCGTTTGCCAGTCGTCATTAAAATGGAAGCGGCCGCCTGTTGATACCACTTTGCTCGGGTAATCAACTCCGAGCCCCCAACGAATCACGTCCAGTTCATGCGTACCATTATTCAGGGCCTCGCCTGTGCCCCAGTTCCAAAACCAGTGCCAGTTATAATGGATCAGGTTATCCTGGTACGGCTTTCGTGGCGCCGGCCCCTGCCACAAATCATAATTTAAATTGGCAGGTACAGATACCTGTTTGCCTTTACCAATACTTGCGCGATGATTGGTATACCAGCCCTTTGCATAGTAAGTACGACCGATCACCCCATCATGCAATTCCTTCACCATGGCCTGCACATTGGAGAATGAGCGGCGCTGGCTGCCCATTTGCACCAGTCGTTTATATTTATTTGCTGCTTCAACGGCCATCTCTCCCTCGTGCGGATTATGACTGCAAGGCTTTTCTACATACACATGTTTGCCGGCCTGGCAGGCCATAATGGTTGCGGGTGCGTGCCAGTGATCGGGCGGGGCAACCACTACTGCATCAAGATCCTTTATCTCCAGCATTTTGCGGATATCTGTTAATCCCTGCGGCTTTTTGCCTGTTTGCTTGTAGATGGCATCAATCGTTTTTGCAACTACGTTTGAGTCAACATCGCAGATATAACCTATCTCTACATTGGGTAACTTGGCAAAGCTTTGAGCAAGGTATAGTCCCCGGCTGTTAGTGCCCATCATTCCCAATACTACTTTTTCGTTGGGCGATCCTTTAAAAAATCCGGTAGCTTTTGATAGTTGCGGCGCAAGCAGGAAACTTGTACCAGCTACAGCAGTGGATTGAATAAACTTTCTACGATTGATCATATTCAAAACAGGTTAATTGGGTTGATAAGCGCGCCCCGGCGGACTGCGCCGCAAATTAGCTAAGTTTTGGAAAGGGCTAAAGCTATCCGGCCATTTTTTTATGGAGCAATTGTAATTTAACTGTTACTTAATTGACCTGAAAGCGAAGATCATAAATGTTATTTAAGCAGAAAGCCTAAGGCTGAAAGCGAAGTAGTCAACGTTAAATAATTTCGACTATCAAACTATTGGCTTTAGGCTTTCAGCCTTAAGCTTTTAGCTTTTAAAGCGAAAAGCCCCATCAAGGGGCTCCGGGAGTATTAATTTGCAGGACATGCTCTAAACAAGAGGTTGTATCGAAAAAACATCGAGCTTTGAAGATTGAAAATTACGTACACGTTTGTATACGCCGTTGCCGTTGCTGCTTCCATCGGTATTGGTATTTCCTTCAATAGTATCAAATAAGTCGCCATGTACGCCAATAACAATGCCTGTATGTACCCAGTCGTTAGGCGTTTTCTGAACCAGGAAAATATCGCCGGGCCTTACTACAGCAGGATTAGATCTTACTGTTGCAACACGGCTTAACAAACCTTTATTAATGCCGGTAGTACCAACAGTATCGCAACTGTAGGTTAGCGGCATAAGTGTACGAAAATCTTTTCCTAACTGGCTTGCAGCCTGGTCAATAATGGTTTGTACAAACCCCATGCACCAAAACCACTCCGTTCCTTCATTATTATCCATATAGGCCCGCACCCAGGGACCGCAATTACTTTGCCCCTTAACAGTAAGTTCAAATGGTGCGTTGCTTAAATGCTGTATAGCCGTATTCACAACCAATTCCCTTAAGCCGGTACCTGCAACTGGGCTTTTAAATGCTTTTATCATGGGTTGGCATAACTCACCGAAAACACTACTGTCAACAATGCCGGTTTGCGGCAGGTTTTTTGCCTTCTGGAAATTCTTAACCGCTGTTTCGGTACCCGGGCCAAAGCTCCCGTCAATGCCTGTTGCTGTACCTGCCGAAGGGTTGGTAACCGCATACAGGTTAAGCCAGCTTTGAATTTTACTTACTTCTTTTTGATTGTTTGAGGCACTGCCTTTTTGTTGGGTAGCTGATATAGCTATTTCTTTAAGGTATTGTTTTTTAATCATAAAGGAAAGGTTAATAGTGATAAGGTTTAGATATCGTAATAATGGATATTTTATTACCTTCAAAAGCAAAGCTAAAGCAATCATTACAACTATAACAGCGTACTGTTACGGGATTTAACAGGAAAGCTTACGTAAAACTACGTAAGCTTTCCTGTTAATGATTTTTAATATTGTATTGGCAGCGGTACCAGCTTTAAGTTCTGGCGCTGGTGCCAGTATGGATATATTGGGTCTACCTCGCTGGCGGCATCCAATTTTTTAACCTGCTCAACCGTCAAATTCCATCCTATGGCGCCGAGGTTTTGCTTAAGCTGCTCTTCGTTACGTGCGCCAATTACCAGGTTGGCAATAGTAGGCCTTTGCAGTAACCAGTTCAATGCTACCTGTGCCACAGATTTACCGGTTTCTTCAGCAACTTCGTCAAGCACATCAACGATGGCATATAAATGCTCAAAATTTGTGGCCGGACCATGTGCGCCACCCTGCACGGTCCTTGAGTTTTCGGGGATCGGCTCTCCCCTCCTGAATTTTCCGCTAAGCTGGCCGGATGATAGCGGGCTCCAAACAATAGTGCTTACTTTTTGATCGATACCTAATGGCATCAGCTCCCATTCAAACTCGCGGTTAAGCAACGAATAATATGCCTGATGGGCTACATAACGGCTCCATCCATATTTTTCAGACACCGACAGTGATTTCATTAAATGCCAGCCCGAAAAGTTTGAGCAGGCAATGTAGCGCACTTTACCGCTGGTCACCAAATCATCAAGTGCCCTTAATGTTTCTTCAACCGGGGTGTTGGCATCAAAGCCGTGCATATGATAAATATCAATCCTGTCGGTATTTAAACGCTTAAGACTGTCCTCAGCCGATTTGATCAGGTGATAGCGTGATGAGCCGAAGTCGTTAACCCCTTTTCCCATCGTGAAAGTAGCCTTGGTTGAGATCAGTACTTCATTACGGATACCTTCCAGAGCCTTACCTAATATTTCTTCAGAGATGCCGTGCGAATAAACGTTTGCGGTATCAAATAAATTAACACCTGCATCAAGGCAAATATTTATTAGCTTCTTTGCCTCGTCAACCTGGGTATTGCCCCATGCCTTAAAAAACTCATTGCCGCCGCCAAATGTGGCTGTGCCAAAACTTAATACCGGCACCCTTAAACCGGATGCGCCTAATTGTCTGTATTCCATAGTTTAATGTTTTTGTGATGTAATGGCCGCAGCCTGTATCGCAAATTTATGTTGAATGGATCGCCCGGTGGGGTTTTTGCGCATCATAAGTTTGTCATTTATGGCCAGTGTTTCATTGCAGAGCAGTAAACAAATCTTAGTTTTGAGTAATGATTGCAGACCCGCTAAGCGTTTCCCTTTTTGAGATGAGGCTGGAAGAAATCCATCGCCGCGATCCTATGCTAAGGTATGAAATCAGTATCCATGATTTCATAGCGTTATTTCCGCTTAAAATAAAAAATGGCAGACCGTTAAAACCCGAACAGCCTTCCTCCTTTGCACTCGACAGGGATGTGTTTTTGCAGGTGCTTGTAGCGTTTAACCAGTCATTCAACTAATTAATCCGCTCCCCCTGCTTCGTCCAATCAGGAACACTTCTAAATAACAAATAAACAATTTTGACGGCTTGTCAAGTTTTAACTTTGGCCAAAATTTAACACATGGAGAAAACTAAACTTACCATTAATAATAACGGTTCGGTTAAAATAGAAGGCGATTTTGAAATTGTTGATATGCAGGGTAACGCTTACGGCTTACAGGGCCGTACTGTGGTTTCTATTTGCCGTTGCGGCTTATCAGCAAACAAACCATTTTGTGATGGTTCGCACAAAGGCCATTTCGAGCATAACGCTATCGCATTTGATCTGCCTCCAAAAAAAGTATAAACAATTGTTTTATATACATTAAGCCCGGTGTTTAATTACATTGGGCTTTTGTTTTATACACGATTTTTAAAATAATCTGCATTTTTGAAAACTATGCTTAAATCAACAAGGCGGCACTTTTTTCATATAGGTTATCATGGCGCCAGGTATTCGGGCTGGCAAAAACTTTCAAAAGCAATTACGGTGCAGGAGGTGATTGAAACGGCCCTTTCCAAAATCCTGAAACAATCTGTTGCCATTAATGGTTGCGGCCGTACCGATGCCAAGGTGCATGCAAGTCAGTATTTTTTTCACTCAGATATTCCTGATAATTTAGATTTCGACCTGCTATTTCGCCTTAACAAACTGCTACCGGATGATATTGCTGTATTTGATATTATCCCGATGCAGGGCGATCCGCATGCCCGTTTTGATGGCGTAATCCGTACCTATGATTATTTCATCCATAATTATAAAGACCCATTTCTTAGTAACTTCAGTTCACTTTATCCGGATCAGGATCTTGATTTGGATGCAATGAAAAAGGCTGTTTCCATCCTGCCTCATTACACCGACTTCCGCGCCTTATGCAAAACGCCCGACAGGATTGAGCACACTATTTGTCACGTAAAATCTGCAGGGCTTTATATCGACGGCAATGGAAGCAAACTCAGATTTAACATTACCGCCAACCGTTTTTTATATAAGATGATCAGGATCACCGTTGGTCGCCTGCTTGAAATTGGCAAAGGACAGATGAGCACAGATGAATTTGAGTTTTATATTGCCAACCAACAAACACCTAAAATCATTATTCCGGCACACCCCCAGGGCTTGTATCTTTCAAAAGTAACGTATCGTTACCTTGATCTTGAACCGCGGTCGGCATTTTCACTGCTCAACAGTACAGACTGATACCCCCTATAACATTTATTTGTCATGGCAAACGCATGTAAATGAGGGGTTAACAGGGTTAACACTTTTTAAATAAAACGCGTTTAAATAACTAACATTAAGACACTTAAGCCGAAGCAAGGGTTACACTAAACTGATGTTTTTGAGCACTTAAACATGTCCGAATGTTTGTGGCTATTATCGGCAAAAGCAGGTACACATAAAACCAGGAACATTAACCGCGATCAGGCCATAAAACAAGTATCATTTGATGCTGATTGCTCACCAACATCATAACCTTATTTTGTTAGCGATCTTATAACAAGTCGTCGCCGCTAAATATTTAGACGCAGTTCCCCGCCGTATCTGCTGATTTTTAAAAATATGACGCGTTAATTTGGTACTTTTGCACCCTCATTTTAAATTTTAATAAGTATCCTGATGGCGTGGTCTGATAAATTGAAGCTTAACAAACAATTATTGCGTTCGGTAAATGAAGCCGGTTTTGCAAACCCTAAAGAGCTTCAGCTTAAAACAATCAACCGCATAATTGGCGGGCAGGATATTATTGCCATTGGTCCTGAGGGCAGCGGAAAAACCACCACTTATGTATTAGGTATATTAAACCGCTTTAACTATGCCCCCGAAGGTGTTCCGCGTGTATTGGTGCTTGTACCGGAAAAGGAACAAGTGGTTGCTGTTATAGAACAGTTTGACAGGCTTAACAAAAATAAATCTATCCGCATAGTTGGCCTGTACGTCACCCCTGGCTTTGAAAGCCAGATGGATGAGCTTGCCGACGGTGCCGACATTGTTGTAGCTACTCCTGACAGGGCAAGGGCCATCTATCTTAAACTGGCCTTAAATTTAAACAAAGTTGATTTGATGGTTATAGATGATGCCGACCAGATCGTAAAAAAAGGTTTGCAATTACCGGTTGTTGAACTGGCGAACAGTATTGACAAAGGCCAGCACCTGGTGTTTACCGAGGTGATGCACGCCAAACTCGAAAAAATGCTTGATCCGTTCATGAGGCAACCGGCTACAATTGAGGTTGATGAACTGGGCGAAACGGCTATTGAAACCCATGAGCAGCTTTTATATAACGTACCAAACTTTGGCACCAAGCTAAACCTGCTCAATTTATTCATGTACGATGAAGAACTGTTTACTAAAACCATTGTATTTGTAAACACCCAAACAACTGCCGAGAAGCTTTTTCAAAGTCTTAAAAGCCGTTTACGTACCGGTGTAGCATACTTAAACCCTAAGTTTTTCGACTCAAAGGGGTTCAAGACCATTGAAGAGTTTAAAGCCGAAGCAGGTGCAAGGATCCTGATCGTGACTAACGAAAATGACGAAAACCTTAACCTAAGCGGTATCCCCTTCCTGATCCATTTTGATTTGCCGGCAGATAATGAACTGTTTATTAGCCGTGTGGCAAATCCTAATCCTGACGATAAGGAAGAAACGCTGGCAATGACATTTGCTACTGATATTGAGTTAAGCCAGGTGAAAAAGATTGAGCAGATGATAGGGAATAAAATCCCAGTAGCCGAGCTGCCGGATGACCTGGTGATAGTAACCGAGTCGAAGCCTAAAAAAGCGGATGCTAAAGAAGATGTTAAACCTGCAGGTGTTGGTGAAGCTTTCCACGAAAAAAAAGCATCAAATGCAAAAACTTATAATTTAAGTGCCAGTACCAAGGCTAAAATGAATAAAAAGAAAAAGCACGGGTAGTTATATCCCAATGTCATTCAAAACTTGTTTCGGCACCCAATAAGCCAGGTGGCCAATTTGCTCGGCAAGGTTGCTTAGCAAAAGAGGTGTTGAAACAAGTTCCAACATGACATTTTGCTGTGATATCACACTATCTCCAAATACAACTCTTCTACCTTTTTTCTTGCCCAATCGGTTTTTCTCAAAAATTTGAGGCTTGATTTTATACTTGGATCATCGTTAAAACAATTGATCCGGATCCGTGTCCCCAACTCTTTCCAGCCAAAGTGAGCTACCAGTTCATTTAGGATCATCTCAAGGGTTTTGCCATGTAAGGGGTTATTGGGCTGTTGCTGCATATGGCAAAAGTAAATGTTTGTTTTGTTAAAATGGTATAACAAAATTTGTTGCCCTGCCGTTTAAATAGTAAATGATATTAGCTGATATTTAATAAACGGTAAATTTTATTAAATTTAATGCAGCCAATCATGCACGGTTAAACCACTTCTTCAATTTGCCCAAAAATATTTTAATGAATAGCTATAAGTGTTATCTTGTTTTATTGTTGCAAGCTATTTCGTTATGCGTGTTTTCACAAAACCGCCCCATTCATTTTCAGCATATCGGCAGCCGCGAGGGGCTTTCTGAGTTAAACATCAATTGTATTATGCAGGATAGCCGCGGCTTTATATGGGTGGGCACGCGCGACGGTCTTAACCGTTATGACGGTAACAAATTCAAAGTTTTTAAAAACATCGTCAACGATACTAACAGTATCAGCAACAGCTTTGTTCAGGATGTACTTGAGGACAAAAACGGAAACCTGTGGATCTCGACCAGCGGTGGCGGTTTAAACATGTACGACCGTAAACTTGATCGTTTTATCCATTATCGCCATAATCGAAACAATACCAATTCAATTGCGAGCGATATTTTAGTTAAGATAGCGCTTGATAAAAGCGGCAACCTGTGGATCTCGAATCAAAAAGAAGGTCTTGATCAGTTTAATATTGCTAAAAAAAAGTTTACACATTACCGCTATAATGCAGCCGATGCAACCAGTTTAAGCGATAACAATGTCCGCACGGTTTATGTAGACAGTCAAAATAAGGTATGGGTGGGTACAACCTACGGGGGACTAAATCTTTATAAGCCTCAAAGCGGTGATTTTACCCGCTTTGTTCATGATGAAAGCATCTCTTCTTCTCTATCAGCCAACAAGGTCAATGCTATTTTGGAGGATAGCGATCATCGTTTATGGGTTGGCGTGAGTGATGGGGGCCTTAATTTGTTTAATCCGGCAACCCAAACTTTTACTCATTATAAGAATGATCCGTACAATAATAATTCCCTTTCGTACAACACGGTACAATGCATGGTCGAAGACAGTAATCATAACTTGTGGATAGGTACCGAAAACGGCGGGTTAAGTATTTTTAATTATGCCGAAGGAAAATTTAACAACCACTTTGAGGATGATGTGGATAACAGCAGCGTTGCTAATAACTCGGTAGACGTAATCCTAAAAGATAAGAGTGGGAATATATGGATCGCTGCATTTGCATCAGGCCTTAACTTTTATAAAAAAACAAGCGAAAACTTTATACACTACAAGCACGGCGCCCAGCCAAATAGTTTATCAAATAACTTTGTATTAAGCATTTACGAAGACAAAAATAACAACATATGGCAAGGCACAGATGGCGGCGGCCTCAATCTTTTCAACCCGGAGAAGGGCGAGTTTAAGGTTTATAAAAACAACAAAAACGACAATGCCAGTATTTGCGGCAACTATGTTTTGACTATACAGGAAGATGCGAAAAATAACCTGTGGATTGGCACCTGGGGCGATGGGGTAAGCATGATGAACCCGCAAACCCGCAGGTTCAGGACATTTAAACACAACCCGGACGACAGTACAAGTATAAGCGGCAATAACATTTATGCCATAACCAAAACACTTGATGGAAAACTATGGTTTGGCACGCTTGGGACAGGGCTTGATTTATTTGACCCTAAAACCAATAAATTTATTCATTACCGCCATAAAGCCAATAACCCCAAAAGCATAAGCAGCGATAATATCAATTCGCTGCTTGGCGATTCGAAAGGTAACCTTTGGGTGGGCACGAATGATGGAGGCGTAAACCTGTATGATGCTGCAACTGATTCATTTAAACCGGTACAATACGAAAAACTGAACAGCGCGGTAGGCAACAATACAGCGCTCGACCTTTTTGAAGATCACCTGGGTAATATCTGGATCTGCACTTACGGCGGTATCTATCGCTTAAATCCTGCTACAGGTAAGGTTACAAACTTTAAAGCAAAGGATGGCCTTCCCAATGATTATGCGTACGCGGTTGAAGAAGATAACAGCGGTAATTTATGGATCAGTACTAATAAAGGCATTTCCAAATACAATCCTAAAACTAACCAATTCAGAAATTTCACCATTGAGGATGGTTTACAGGCCGACGAGTTTAAACCTCACTCGGCTGTAAAAAGTCATGATGGCACCATGTACTTTGGCGGGGTTAACGGGTTTAATATGTTTAATCCTGAAAATATCCGTGAAAATATATATAACCCTCCGCTGGTACTTACCGATTTTCAGATTTATAACAAATCTATCCGCGTAGCTCAAAACAGCGATGATCCTTCGCCCCTGAAAGAAGATATTTCTGAAACAAAATCAATAACCTTAACGCATGATCAATCGGTTATATCGTTTGAATATGTATCTATGGACTTTGCCCTAAGCAATAAGGGAACCTATGCTTATTTACTCGAAGGCTTTGATAAAACCTGGAATTATGTAGGCAATAAAAACACGGCCACTTATACCAATCTGCCGGCCGGAAATTATGTATTCAGGGTGAAAAGCCGCAGCGCCGATGGAAAATGGTCTATCCGGCAGGTAAGCCTGAAAGTTACTGTGCTTCCGCCTTTCTGGCTTACCTGGTGGTTTATCAGTTTGCTGATTGTGCTGATTGTTACGGCCATTTATGCATTTTATCGCTATAAAGTAAATGCTATAGTGAAACAAAAGAACCTGCTTGAAAAGCAGGTCAGCGAACGTACCGCCGAGGTACTGCAACAATCGGAAGAGTTGAAAACACAGTCCGAAAACCTGCAGACCTTAAATGCCGAACTCCAAAATCAGTCAGAAGAGTTACAGGCTTTGAACGAAGAACTGCTTTCCCAATCGGAAGAGCTGCAACTGCAAAAAGAACAGGAACGTGAGGCCCGGGAAGAAGCTGATAAAGCTAACCAGGCCAAAAGCATATTTTTAGCTACCATGAGCCATGAGATCAGGACGCCCATGAACGGCGTTATTGGCATGGCCTCGCTCCTGGGCGAAACTGAACTGAATGCCGAGCAACGTGATTATACGGATACCATTATTTCCTGCGGTGATAGTTTGGTAAATGTGATCAATGATATCCTTGATTTCTCCAAAATCGAATCAGGAAAGATGGAAATGGAGCAGGAAGATTTTGACCTGCGCCAGTGTATTGAAGAGGTAATGGATATCTTTTCGCAAAATGCAGCCAAACGCGAACTGGAGCTGGTTTACCAGATTGACCCCGCCCTACCACAGCAGGTAATTGGCGATAGCTTGAGATTGAAACAGGTGCTCACTAATTTAACCGGCAATGCACTTAAGTTTACCGAACGCGGCGAAGTATTTATTAAAGTATTTTTATCCAAAAATATTGGCGATAAGGAAATTGAGATTGGTTTTAGTGTGATGGATACCGGTATAGGGATTCCGGAGGATAAATTGACAACCTTGTTTAATGCTTTTTCGCAGGTTGATTCATCTACCACGCGCAAATATGGAGGCACCGGGCTTGGCCTTGTGATCAGCCAGCGCCTGGTAAACTTAATGGGGGGCGAAATATGGGCTGAAAGTGTTTATGGGGAGGGCTCTGTTTTTGTATTCACCATAAAAGCCACTATCAGCAACAAACAGTCGAAACATGTGCCTATTGTTTTTAATGCCGAAGAGCTGGAGGGCAAAAAGGTACTTATAATTGATGATAATAAAACAAACCGGTTTATCCTGCAAACGCAGCTCGAACAATGGGGAATCCAAACGGTGGCGGCGGCCTCGGGCAGGCAGGCGCTTGACATCCTTACTGCCAATAATGGATTTAACCTGGTTATAACCGATATGGAAATGCCTGAGATGGATGGCGTAGGATTGGCCCGGGAAATCAAGAGCAATTATGGAGAATTGCCGGTAATTATGCTTAGTTCTATAGGCGATGGTTCAAAGAAAAAATATCCGGGCTTATTTTCAACCATTTTAACCAAACCAGTAAAACAATCGCAATTAGGTAAAAGCCTACAGGCCGAGTTCCAGGGGAAAAAACCGGTGCCGGCTCCTGAAGCAAAGCCGGATAGACTGCTCGATGTAAATTTTGCGAAAGATCACCCCCTTAGCATACTTGTAGCTGAAGATAACACGATTAATCAAAAGCTCATTAGCCGCATGTTGGAAAAGCTGGGCTATAGTTTTGAACTGGCCCATAACGGGCATCAAACGCTCGATAAATTAAAGGCTAATCCAATCTTCGACGTAATTTTCATGGATGTACAAATGCCTGAAATGGATGGTTTTGAGGCAACCCGCCATATTCGTCAATATGCTTTTAAGCAGCCTTTTATCATTGCTATGACCGCTAATGCCGGCCCCGACGACCGGGATATGTGTATAAGTGAGGGCATGGACGATTATATTGCCAAGCCCATGAAAACCGATGCACTGATCAATGTTTTAAAGGGCGCCTACAAAATGATGAAGAATGTAAGGGGCAAGTATGTTTAACTGTTGAAAGCAAACTACTTATTGTGATGCCACGCCCCAATAACAACTGTGGCGGATTTTTTTAAGAATTGCCGGTGTTATGCTTGACACTTCATGCTGATATTTATTTTGGTTATTGAGTACGTACATGGTGCCGCTGATATTGTTATAAATATATGAGCATAAGCGCGCGTCTTCACCGTCTTCATCTTTCTTTACGTCAACTCTTATACCGTTGGTTTGGTTACTGGTGTCTGGTGTTAATGCCGGGGCCGACGCTTTTACCCAGTTAATGGTATAATTTATACTTTGCGGCGAAATACCATTAGTACTTTCTTTGTAACTTTTACTATCCTGAATAACTGCAAGCAAACATTTTACGCACGGATCGCCCACCGTTGCCTCTCCATATTTTTTGCGCGGATTATTGATCACGCTATCTTTTTTACCTGCAACGGTAACTGTTGTTTTTGAAATATCATTTGATACGGGCTTCGGTTTGTTTTGTTTGCAGGCAAATATGGTCATCGCCAAGGCACAAAAACAAATACATGGTTTAAACAGAATCATGGTTTATAAATTAGCTCTTAACTTATATACATCATTTTAGCTGTTTTGTGTTATAGTGTTTTGATATACCAAATGCGGTATTAATCTATAAATTGAGTTTAAACAATTTAAACATAGATTTTATTGCATTTAATGGACAGGTAGAGGACAGTTTTTCTATAAAAATTTCTTAAAATTGCCTGATTTATTTTGCCGGGCCGGTTAATTAGCGGCAGGACTTAAACCATCATAACAATTTTAAAAAAACGGGGTTTACCTTGTTATAAATAACACTGCAGCATATGCAGGATATCATAATAAAATGACTAATAGCGGTACAGGTTCAAATTTAACAGTTGACGTGGTTTTAATTGGCGCAGGTATTATGAGCGCCACCCTTGGTGTAATGCTTAAAGAGCTGCAGCCCGATCTGACGATTGAAATTTTTGAACGCCTGGATGTTATCGCTGCCGAAAGCTCGGCCCCGATGAACAATGCAGGTACCGGTCACTCGGCATTTTGTGAATTAAACTATACCCCCCAGCTTCCCGATGGTACCGTTGAGATAAAAAAAGCCATTAAAATTGCCGAGCAGTTTGAAACCAGTAAAGAGTTTTGGGCTTATCTTATAGAACAAGGCCTTTTAAATAACCCGCAAAGTTTTATCCGTAAAGTGCCGCACATGAGCTTTGTTTGGGGCGAAGAAAACGTTGAATATCTAAAGAAACGTCAGCAGGCCCTTACCAAACATCACTTTTTTAAAGGGATGGAATACTCGGAGGATAAAGCTCAGATAAAGAAATGGATCCCGCTGGTGATGGAAGGCCGCGACCCTGATGAAAAAGTATCGGCAACGTTTATGGATATCGGCACCGACGTAAACTTTGGCAGCCTTACCAGTGCGCTTATAGACGAGCTTAAACAAAAAGGAGGCGTAAACATAAGCCTTAATCATGATGTAAGAGATATTAAACGCAATGCCGACGGTACCTGGAAAATTACGGTAAAAGATAAAAACACTGGCAATAAAAGAAAACTGAATGCTAAATTTGTTTTTGTTGGTGCCGGTGGTGGTGCCTTGCCCCTGTTGCAAAAATCAGGAATTCCGGAAAGTAAGGGCTTTGGCGGCTTCCCGGTAAGCGGCCAGTGGCTGGTATGTAACAACCCCGATGTGGTAAAACAACATGAAGCCAAAGTTTATGGTAAGGCATCGGTTGGTTCGCCGCCAATGTCGGTTCCTCACCTGGATACCCGGATGATTGATGGTAAACGATCTTTACTTTTCGGTCCATATGCAGGTTTTTCAACCCGCTTCCTGAAGAAAGGATCTCTGCTTGATCTTTTTGGTTCTATTAAGTTAAACAATATACTTCCCCTGCTTGCTGTGGGGCGCGATAACTGGCCTTTAACCAAATACCTCATATCTCAGGTTATGCAATCGCCTGCCGACAGGCTTAACGCACTTAAGGATTACATGCCAACGGCCAAAGCCGAAGACTGGGATCTGGATATAGCCGGCCAGCGTGTACAGGTTATTAAAAAGGACGCCAAACATACTGGTGTGCTGGAGTTTGGCACAGAGGTGGTTACCTCTGCTGATGGCAGTATCTCAGCCTTGTTAGGCGCCTCACCGGGCGCATCTACTTCGGTACCTATTATGATCCAGCTTATCGAACGTTGTTTTAAAAACCACGTCAAAACAGAGGCCTGGCAGCAAAAATTCAGGCAAATGATCCCTTCATA
>JGI24737J22298_10000248_pt1 | contig 17916 bp, 14 predicted proteins | sample KBSCornC3_FD_22298 | JGI IMG/M metagenome (IMG submission 22298) | reverse complement strand
CGCTATGGCGGGAAGGAGGGGCTCGCCCCGTTCAGGACGCTCTGGGAGACCGAGTTCGAACCGGTCACCCGCGACCTCGCGCTCGAAGATTGTCCGCCCGTCGCCTGGCCGGAGCTGGAAGTGGCGCTGCGGGCGACCGTCAGTTCGATCGGCGTGCGTGAAATCAACGGCAGCTCGGCCGACGTCCTGGACTATGACCTCAACAAGGATCAGGGCCTCAACGTGATCGCGGTCGGCGGGGACAAGCTGGCACGCGGGCTCACGCTCGAGGGCCTGTCGATCACCTACTTCCTGCGTGGGTCGACGATGTACGACACGCTCATGCAGATGGGTCGCTGGTTCGGCTATCGCCAGGGCTATCTCGACCTTTGCAGGCTGTTCACGACGCAGGATCATATCGACTGGTACGGACATATCGCGCAGGCGAGCGACGAGCTTCGTCGGGAATTCGACCGGATGGAAGCGATCGGCGCCGACCCGATCCAGTTCGGCCTACGCGTCCGCAGCCATCCAAGCCTGACGGTCACCTCGCGGGCCAAGATGCGGCACGGCACCGAGCTGCAAGTCTCCTTTGCGGGCGATATCTCGGAAACGACGGTCTTCTCGACGTCACAGCGAGCCCTCGAACAGAACCATGCTGCCGCGTCGGACTTCATCGGACGGCTGACCGCTGCAGGAATTGCGCATGTTCCCGATCCCGAGCAGCGCCGGCCGAGCGGCCGTGCAAACCGCTGGAAGGGATCGCATCTGTGGACCGGCGTTCCCGCGGACTATGTCCTGGCGTTTCTTGACAGGTTTTCCACCCACGAAGACGCCGCCCGCGCCAATGCCCCTGTCCTAGCGAAATATATTCGCGAGCAGGTACGGCGCGGCGAGCTCGTCAACTGGAATGTCCTTCTGGTCGGCGGTGACGGTGCGGAAAGGGTTCAGCTGGGCCAATGGAGCGTTGACGCCGTCATCCGGCAACCGAAAGGCGGCTATGGTCCGGATCTGACCCAGCCCAGGATCATCAGATCCGGGGAGCGGTTTGTCATTCGCAGGCTGCTGAATCCGCGCGACGAGGCCGTCGATCTCGACTCCGATGCCTACGCCGCAGCAATGGCGGACACCCTGGCCGCCCCGCCGAAGCGCAAGCGCAAATCGGACAAGCCTCCCGAAGCGCCTTCCGGCGTGTTCCTGCGGCAGTACCGCCCCGCCGAACGGGGACTCCTCCTGCTCTATCCGCTGGCGCGCCGCCAGGAGATCGACGACAACGGCCGCAAGTTTGACCATGTCTTCCTGCCCGTCGACATCGCACCGATCGGTCTCGGCATCAGCTTTCCTGCAAGTTCGAACGCCAAGTCGGTCAGCTATGTCGTCAACAGCATCTACGGCGCTGGCGACGACGACGAGGGTGATGCATGAGCGTCGTGGAGGAGGCCTGGAAGACGTTGGGCGCCGAGCACCGAACCGAGACCGGATGGCATCTTCGCCGGATACATCCGGGTGCTGCGTGCGAGATCCTTGCCGGCATCCATCGGCCTGACGGAGCGCCCGGATTGATTGTCGAGGTTGAGGCCTCCCTGGTCCCGCCCTCGATCCGTATTCCCAAGTCGGCCGGTTTCCGGGTCGATACGGTGCTGCTTGGACACAGCCATACCGGCCGGGTCCGGTTCGCCCTCTCGCTGGCACACGTCGCCTATTCGGCAGTGTTTGCCGTCCTGTGCACCGACACCGCCGACGTGGCAGCCTCCCAGGCTGACGCGCAATCGGCCCTGTCCGCATTCATCGGGCGTCTCCACGTGTGGCAGGCCTTCATGGCTCGCCACGGGCCGGACGGCCTTTCCGAAACCGCCATGATCGGACTGATGGGCGAACTCCACGTCCTGGCCGATCATCTGGCGCCTCTGATCGGGATCGAGCGGGCACTTGCCGCCTGGGCCGGCCCGCGAGGCGAGCCCAATGACTTCAGTCTCGCCGCCGGCTATCTGGAGATCAAGACGACGGCACGCCAATCGCCGGAGAGCATCGCGATTTCCAATGCTGCGCAGCTCGATATCGCGCGGGGGCGCATCCTGCTCGGTCATCTGCGCTTTCGACAGGTTCCGGAAGGCGCAACCTTGCCGGAGCTGGTGGAGCGCGTCCGTTCGCGGCTTGCCGACGAAGCGCCGGCCGCGATCGCCGAGTTTGCGGCGCTGCTGCTTGCGGCGGGTTATGTCGATGCGCACAGCGAGAATTACGTGCTGCATCTCGAACCCGATGGCTTGCAGCTGTTCGAAGTGACCGCGGACTTCCCGCATATTGCGCCCGGTGATCTGCGCGCCGGAGTCCGTGACTGCTCGTACACCATCGATCTGGGTGCCTGCGCTTCATGGGCCGTTCCTGGGTCGACTCTCGCTTCCCTCGCCGGACCTGCGCATGGCTGAAGACCGCGATCTGCAAAAATTTGCATCCGACCTTCAATCGGAGATCGCCGACCGGGCGCTCGGCGATGCGGAGGTCGGTGACTTCACCGAAAACGCATTTGTCGACGTCGTCGCCGAGCATCTGGCCGATATCGGCATGATCGAAAATCCCGTTACCTGCCATTTCACCGGGAAGGTCGGCACCGGGAATGTCAGGGTGTCCGGTCATGCCATTCCCGATGACGGCGAGCGGATCGACCTCATCGTGGCAATCTTCGGCGGCACCGGCAGTCCCGCAACGATATCGACCGCAGACGTGACGCGCCTCGCCGGACAGGGCGCGCGCGCCCTGCTGGCTGCCAGCCGGCAGATCCATCTCGAACTGGAAACGGCGAGTGACCGCTATGCGATGATGGAGCGTATCAGCGAGCTGCTCGCCGCGGGAACGAAACAGGCGCGCGTGATCGTCATCACCGACGGCACCTCCACCGTCCGGTCGCTCGACGATACGACCGTGGCCGGTGTCGCTGTAAGTTTCGAAATCTACGACATTCGCCGCCTGATGCGGACCATGCGCTCGGGACAGACGCGAGAAGTCATCGATATCGACCTTGCGGCGCTGGGCATGCCGCCGATCCCCTGTGTAGAGATGCCGCCGGGTGCGGAGCCATATGAAACCTATCTCGCGATCTTCTCCGGCGATACGCTGTACGAGCTGTATGAAACCTACGGGCCGCGCATCCTGGAGTTTAACGTGCGCGCCTTTCTCCAGGCGACGGGCAAGGTCAATCGCGGCATCCGCGACACGATCCGCGATCGGCCAGGCTATTTCATGGCCTACAACAACGGTATTTCGATAACGGCGGACGAAGTGCGGACCGGCACGGTCGCTGGCGCGACCGTCATCACCGGCTTCAAGGGCATGCAGATCGTCAATGGAGGCCAGACCACGGCTTCGATCCACCGCGCCCGAAAGCGCGACCGGCTCGATCTATCCCGTGTTCATGTGCCTGCGAAGATCACGCGCCTCCCACCGGAAAGCGTGGAGGAGATGGTTCCCCAGATATCGCGCTATGCGAACACCCAGAACGTCATTCAGGAAGCAGACTTTTCCTCCAACGAGCCGTTCCACATCGCGGTGGAACGACTGTCGAAGGATGTCTGGGCTCCCGGCGAGCGGACACGGTGGTTCTACGAGCGCTCCCGCGGCCAGTATCAGACGGCGCTGAGCATCGAGGGAACCACGGAGGCGCGGGCACGCGCATTCCGCGAACGCACTCCTCCGGGCAACAGGATTTCGAAGACGGACCTCGCCCGCTTCCTCAACAGCTGGAGCCGGCTGCCGCACGTTGCCAGCGGCGGCGTTCAGAAAAACTTCATCGCCTACATGCGTCGGATGCGGGAGAGCCGGGGTGCCAAGTGGGAACCGGACGAGGGATTTTATGGCGATGCGATCGCGCAGGCGATCCTGTTTCTGGCGGCACAGCGAATTGTGCGGCGCGAAGGGTTTCCGGCTTATCGCATCAATATCGCCACCTATCTTGTCGCATATCTTTCACATCGGACCGGCGGCAAACTGCGTCTCGACCTGATTTGGCAGCGCCAGTCCCTGTCGGATGAACTGGAGACGTTGTTGCGTACTTGGTCTCACGCCATCGACCGACAGATTCAGTCGAGCGCTGCCGGACGCAATGTCACCGAATGGGCCAAGAAGGAAGCATGCTGGACGGCGCTTCGGCAGCTGGACCTGCCGATCGACGGCGATCTTCCGGAAGAGTGGGGAAGCGACGAGCGATCGGTGTCCGCGGATGATCCGTGGACGTCCCAGGACGATCATGCTTCGTCCGCAGCCTGCATGCGGCTGTCGTCGGAGCAGTGGTTCGCGCTTCACCTCTGGGGTACTCGAACGGGGCATCTGGCCAAATGGCAGAGCGGGATAGCGCATACGCTCAGCAGTTATGCCGGCAACGGGTGGGAGCGTGCGCCGACGGCCAAGCAGGCGCGACATGGCGTGCGGATTCTGGAGATTGCCGCCGAGCAGGGATTTAAAGGCGGCATATCAGGCGGTGAGGTCTGATCGCTACGGCGCACGCCTGCCGAAAGCGGCATTCATTTCCCGCAGACGCCGCAGGATTTGGATGTCGGACGCATCCGGGGAGAGGCCGTAGGCCTGCAGCACGAGTTCGTTCAGCGGACGCATTGCCTGCAGATTTTCGCCGGGACGATGTGCTTCCTTCCAGCTTCCCGGAGGCAGGCTTGCGAGCGTGCGTTCGATATACTGCCCGACCTCCTCCGCGAGTTCGCCCAGTTGCGACGGAGCGCCGTCCGCGACCAGCGCGGCGAGGCTGCCCTCCTGCCCGACGATGCGGAAAATGTCGGCGATCGGGAAGCCGCCGAAGGTATTGGCGATGGAGAACCTGGCCATCCAGCTGCTTGCCGCGGGCAATGTGGCCCGCGCCCAGACGGCAAAAACGCGGGACCGGAACAGGGCCGGCACGGCATAGTCTCCGTCGATCACGAATAGATCCTGCAGGGGAACTTCCTCGGGGCGCAGTTCGAGCACGATGCCGGGCACGGCTCCGTCAACGATCGCATAACGCCGGAAACCCGGCGATGGCGGTGTCCAGCATCTCAGCAGGTCCGCGGAGCGCTTCATTGGCCGGAAAGGCGGTCGCTTGTCCTGCGACGAAATCAGGGAAAGAAGCCGCTGCGCCGCCGGATCGGAGCTGAGGACATATTCGCGCAGCAGCAGATGATCATTTCCGGACTCGCCATAAGGACGCGTCGCTGACCGTAGCGGTCGTGCGTTGTGGCGTGCGCCCGTTCGCTGGGCGGCGGGAACGCTGTCCAGCCATTCCGAAAGAAGATCGTAGCTGACGCGAACCACATCCCGCTGATCAATGCCACGGGTGGCAAGGCTTCTGTTGATCTCCATCGACTGGATGGCGCCGATGTGGATCTCGTCCGGAAATGTGGCACCCTCTTCCGTCCCGTCCGACAGGCGTCGCAAGGTCGCCGCATCGGTGTATCGGGCCACCTTCCAGCCCAGGTGATCGGCCTGCTCGACCGTATCGAGCGACGGTGTCTCTGCTGTGACTGCGAGATGGAATCCGCGCGATCCGCTGCCGATCGCAAAGGCGCCGGCGTACTCGGGCGCGCGCATGGTTTCGCGAATTTCGCCCGGCAGATCGGGGAATTGCTCAAGCCGCCCCTTCGGACCAGTGGATCGCCGATTGTCGCGGCCGAGGAGCGGCGCGATCACGGAACTGGCAAACTCGGGAAACCTGTTCTCGCGCCGGCGCCCTTCGACGATGATCTGGTTCGCGTGGCGATAGCCCTCGACCTCGTCGGGATTGATGCGAACCGAAAACAGAATGGCAGGATCGCTTCGTTTGGGATCGCCTGTCACCCAGCTCGCTTCGGAACCGAGCTTAAGACCGTCCGGTTCAACCCGCTCTTTCGTATAGGGTGCCGTGCCTACGGACAAGATGGGGGGTGCCTTTCCTGGCCGGTATTTCAGTAGTTCGCGGCGTACTACTTGCGAACGTACAGCACTGACTGCAAGCTGAAGGACGTCAGAAACACGCCTGTCAAATGAGCGATTGGCACTCCCCCACCAGAAGGGGGAGCGGGCGATTGCGGTGTCCAGGATTGCATGCGCTATAGGAAGTTGTTTACTTCCAGACTGATCAAAAAACTTAGATGGCTGCATTGGTGGTAGCGCAGGAACTAGTAGAATGAGGGCGCCTCTAGCCGCCTGTCTATCGAGAAAGTCTTCCAATTTACTCTGAGATCGAGCAATCGCTGTGTCATCTTCGCTAAGAACGAGCGCGATGACGGATCTTGTGTAAGTTTCGTCAAAAAGTGGAAGCTCGGCTTCTCCGTCCGAAAAAATGTCCCACCCCTGCTTTAACTGATATGATTCGCGTTTACGCTCTGATTTGAGGTGACGCACAACTTCACGTGCGCGCTTGCCTTCAGCGACTATAAGAATTGGGATGTCGTTCCAGACGGTAGGAGCTGCCGGCGCGAAGGGCGGAGACTTGGTAACAGGTTCGGGGGGCGCTTCTATTGGCAGCATCGGTGCGAGCGAAGCGCCCATAAACGCTGCCAATTGTGAGATGCCTCCGATTGAAGCTTCAACATCATCTCCCGAACAGACTGATGCTAGCTCTTCAGGTAGATCGAACGTCAGGATGTTTGTAGTTTCCTCACGGAGACAAACCGCCTGGAACAGCCTGTCGTCATGCTGGTGGTGCGCAAGCGCCTGCCGGAGTGCGACTTCGGCCTGTTGCCGCACAAACTGTCGTCGCCAGCTTCGCGCCTTGGCCTCGCCAAATCGTTCACGGAGAAATCCGAACGCAACCCCTGCCAATGTGGAGACTTCATCCCGACTCGCATGGACAGCCAAGTCCAGCAAACTCAAAGGTGCTCGGGCCTCGACATCTGGATGCAGCGGCGTCAACTCAGCCCAGAGTTGCGCGGGAGTTCCCACATACGCGGCATCGTTCCACAGAAATACGTCCCGCCAGGGTTCGCCGACCTCAACCAGAAAGGATTCGCCCGGAGGGAGGCGACGTTGATCGTCAACATTGATCGGCTCGAAGGCCGCAATCCTCGCTCCATGATCACCCGACACTGCCGCTCGTGCGACATAAAGTGTGTTGGCTCCTTCGCTCTGACCATAGAGCGGCATCGCGAAACCGTGGCCGGCGCAACGATAGTAGCCGATCAGACGGAGACTGAGTTGTGCATCGCTCACAGCTGGTCACTTGTTTCGAGGTGGTCGCGAACCAGCCTGCTGATCTCGCTATGGAAATCAGCTGGCGCGCGGTTCGGGCGCCATTGATAGGTTTCCCAGGATACTCCAGCAGCAGTGAGTCTGTCGATCATGTCAGTGTTGGGGCCGTGCGGGTCTTCAAGAAACTGATACGGCAGGACGGCGAACTTCACGTCGCTCAGCGGCACGTGCCGAGCATAGGCCACTTCTATGGCGGAAGCCCGCCGATCTGGGCGATTGCTGCCCGCTGATGCGAGTCTGGCTATCTTGGCAAAGGTCTTAGGACCGGTATCCCAGTCGGGAATGTCCTTACCAAACTCTGTCCTCAGCTTGCCGTCGTAATAGTTAGCAGGGGTCTCGAATGCCCACAGGATGTGGTCGTTGACGGCTTGAAGCGTCTCTTCGAGCGCATAGTCTTCAAGATAGACTGCCGGACTGGCCCCTTCATCGAAGGCGCCCTCAAGGGCTCCGCCCGTATCGAACGGATAGGCGTGGTAGGGAGGACCAAGATTGTCGGTGCTGACCAGGAATATGAATGGGAAAAAATCGAGAATGTCATTCTTCTGATCTGCATCCCGCAACTTGTACGCAGGGCGCAAAGCAAAGAAATATACGAGGTTCGCGCCCAGTGCTTTGCAAACGCGAGTCTCGATCTGCCCCGTTCTGATAATTTCGCGGGCAATCCCGACAGCGGTCACGTGTACGAGGAAGAAATCTCTCGGCGCAGCGGTCGCGCGACCTCGGAGAGAGCAATTTGCATCGCCACTTGTTCGGCGCTTCAGTACGGCCATGTTTTATGGTCCTGTTTCTCGATCATCAATTCTTGCCTAAGATTTTTGCCAGCTGGAAGAAAGAACATATCGTGGAACTTTCGGCACGTCACAAATTCTTCAGAGGCTCCTTCGGAACGGCTCCGCTATCCACTAAGCCATCCCCTCCGGCATTAGCGACTTCAGTGGCTCCGTGCCCTCGCTGAGGATCGCCAGATATCGGCGATAGGCAAACACACGGCCCCGTCGCTTGCCAGTGATCTCCTCGACCACGCCAAGGCGTTCGAGATCAGAGAGCGCCGCATTGACAGTCGGCGCCGACAGTCCCGTCCGTTCGACCAGTTGATTCGCGGTAAAAAACGGGTTCTGCTGGAAAAGGTCGTGGACTCGTAACGCTGAACCGGCACGATCGCTCTCGACCGTGATGCGTTCGCGATCTTCCTTGAACAGATCGACGATGCGGGTGGCGGCGTCGAAGGCTTTGTTGGCTGTGTCGGCGACGCCTGCAAGGAAGAAATCAAGCCAAGCCTCCCAGGCTCCCCGCTCGCGGACTTCCTGTAGAAGCCGGTAATAATCATTCCGGTGAGTCTTCAGATACAGGCTCAGGTAGAGCAGCGGCTTGCGCAGCACGCCGTTGACGCACAGGTACAATGTCACCAACAGCCTGCCGATGCGGCCGTTGCCGTCGAGGAATGGGTGGATCGTCTCGAACTGGACGTGAAGTAGGCCCGCCTTGATGAGCGCCGGCAGGCGAGACTCCTCCTCGTGCATGAAGCGCTCGAGGGCGTCGAGGCAACCATCGAGGTCCGTGGTTGGAGGCGGGACGAACAGCGCATTGCCGGGGCGGGTGCCGCCAATCCAGTTCTGCGACCGGCGGAATTCTCCGGGGCTCTTGGTACCACCCCGACCGCTTTGCAGCAGCCGCTCGTGCATCTCGCGAATGAGGCGAAGCGAGAGCGGCATTTCCTTTAGGCGTTCCAGGCCATACATCATGGCATCGACGTAGTTCGATACTTCGCGGATGTCGTCGATCGGCTGGCCGGCCTGCGCCTCGGTTTCGAAGCGAAGCAGGTCCGTGAGCGTCGATTGCGTGCCCTCGATCTGGGACGAAAGCACGGCTTCTTTCCTCACGTACATGTAGAGGAAGAGTTCCTGGCGCGGCAGTAGCATGGTGATGCCGTCCAGGCGACCCAAGGCGCGTTCCGCGAGGCTGAGCCGGTCGAGCAACGCCAGCACGTCGATGGGCGGTGCCGGCGGCAGCGGGGGCGGTACGAATGCCCTTACCACCTCGCCGGCAACGGGAGTCTCCACGAAGCGACCGAGCCGCGGATTCGATTCTGGATCGACCATGGAGGCCAATATGCACAGCGTGCCTTATTTAAGCAATCGGCACTTCACTTAATTAGCAGATGAGCTAAGATAAGCCGGCTTAAATAAGGGAGGCGAGCCAGGGATGTGCGATCATGTGGGACATGCACGGGATGCCGTTTGTGCGTGACATGCGATCATCGGCGTACCCGTTGAGGCAGTCAAGCCTTGCCAAGTGCATGGTCTCTCGCGAAAATCGCGTCCGTGCGAAATGACGTCGACCACCTGCCACCGGTCCAGCAAGGCGAACTGGACCGCGTGAAGCAAACGCTCATGGGCGAATTTGCCGATGCGATCTCGCGCGCGAACCAGCCGTGGAAGAAGAACGGGCGCATCCTCAAGATCATCCTGTTCGGCAGTTATGCGCGGACCGATTGGGTGGACGAACCGGACAACGGCTACCAGTCGGACTTCGACCTGCTGGTCATCGTCAGCCACCCGGACCTCACCGACGTCGCCGATTATTGGTATGTCGCCGAGGATAAGATCCTGCACGACAGCGCGATTGCGCGGCCGGTGAACATCATCGTTCACACACTGGACGAGGTGAACCAGGCCCTTAGCCGGGGCGAGTATTTCTGGACCGATATCGCCCGCGATGGGATCGTGCTCTACGAACTCCCCGGCAGCACACTTGCGACGCCGCAGCCCCTGACAGCAGCCGATGCCTATGAGATGGCGAGCAAATATTTTCGCGATCAATTGAAATCTCTCGATCAATGGATCGAACTCGCCGAATTTTCGGGCTCGCGAGCTACGCAAGACCCAGACTGGAGCCGGAAGGCAGCCTTTAACCTGCATCAAGCGACAGAAACTGCCTACGCCTGTTTCCTGCTGGTCCGGACCCTCTATTTCCCCCGCTCTCACAACATCAAGTTTCTGCGCTCGCTCGCTGAGGACAGCGAACTGCGGCTGATCGAAGCTTGGCCGCGCGCGACCCGGATCGACCGCCGCCGCTTCGAACTGCTGAAGCGCGCCTATGTCGAGGCGCGCTATTCTGCGAGCTATGAGATCGGCAATGACGACCTAGATGCTCTGTCGGAGGCGGTGCGGTCCCTTCGCGACATCGTCGAGATTGTCTCGCGCGAGCGCCTCGAAACGCTCCGGATAGACGCCGGCCTGTAGGCCACCGAACGACGCCCATCGGATAGTGCCGTTCCGGCTCCTGACCGGAACAGACCGACGCGAGCCCATCTGCGCCCATCAGCGCCGTTCAATTTTCGGCGCCTGTCACCGAGTCTGAAACCGCCCGAACCGGTCCTGTCCGGCGGGCGGGAGCCTCGACGTGACACCCACCAAACTGCTCATCGGCCAGATCCTTGTCGTCTTCGCCATCGTCCTGCTGGGCATCTGGGCGGCGACACAATGGGTAGCAGCTATGCTGGCCTATCAGCCCGAATTGGGTGCGCCCTGGTTCCGGCTCGATGGCCTGCCGGTCTATCATCCCTGGGCGCTGTTCCTCTGGTGGTATCACTATGACGCCTATGCCCCGCATGTCTTCGACCGGGCGGGCATGTTCGCAGGCGCCAGCGGCTTCATCGGTTGTGCGGCGGCGATCTTCGGTTCGCTGTGGCGCGCACGCCAATCGAGCAACGTCACCACATACGGATCCGCCCGCTGGGCAAGCCGCCACGAAATCGTGCGCGCCGGCTTGCATCGCGATCATGGCGTCATGCTCGGCACACTGCGCGGAAGGTATCTGCGCCATGACGGCCCAGAGCATGTCATGGCGTTCGCGCCGACCAGATCGGGCAAGGGCGTGGGCCTCGTGGTACCGACCTTGCTCTCCTGGACGGGCTCGACCGTCATCCACGACATCAAGGGCGAGAACTGGACGCTGACCGCCGGGTGGCGCGCGCGCTTCTCGCATTGCCTGCTGTTCAATCCCACCGACGCCACCTCGGCGCACTACAATCCGCTGCTGGAAGTTCGGCGCGGCGTCAACGAAGTGCGCGACGTCCAGAACATCGCCGACATCCTCGTCGACCCCGAGGGCGCGCTCGAACGCCGCAACCATTGGGAAAAGACCAGCCATTCGCTGCTGGTCGGCGCGATCCTCCACATCCTCTATGCCGAGGAGGAGAAGACGCTCGCGCGGGTCGCGACCTTCCTCTCCGACCCGCAGCGCAGCTTCGTCGCCACGCTGCGCCGGATGATGACCACCAATCATCTCGGCGACGACGAGAATCCCAAGGTTCACCCGGTCGTCGCCTCGGCCGCGCGCGAACTGCTCAACAAGAGCGAGAACGAGCGCTCGGGCGTGCTCTCGACTGCCATGTCGTTCCTTGGACTCTACCGCGATCCGACGGTCGCCGAGGTCACCTCGCGCTGCGACTGGCGGATCGCCGACTTGATCGAGGCCAAGCAGCCTCTGTCGCTTTACCTCGTCATCCCGCCATCGGATATCAGCCGTACCAAGCCGCTGGTCCGGCTCGTGCTCAACCAGATCGGTCGTCGCCTCACCGAACGGCTGGATCAACCCGGCACCTCGCCGCGCCGCCATCAGCTTTTGATGATGCTCGACGAGTTTCCCGCGCTCGGCCGCCTCGACTTCTTCGAGACCAGCCTCGCCTTCATGGCGGGCTACGGCATCCGCGCCTTCCTGATCGCCCAGAGCCTCAATCAGATCGAGAAGGCCTATGGCGAGCACAACGCCATCCTCGACAATTGCCATGTCCGCGTCGCCTTCGCGACCAACGACGAGCGCACCGCAAAGCGTATTTCCGATGCGCTGGGAACCGCGACGGAGCAGCGCGCCATGCGCAACTATGCCGGGCACCGTCTCGCGCCCTGGCTTGCCCATGTCATGGTCAGCCGCCAGGAGACCGCCCGCCAGCTTCTGACGCCCGGCGAAGTGATGCAGCTCTCGCCCGACGAGGAGATCGTGCTCGTCTCCGGGCTTGCGCCGATCCGGGCACGCAAGCTGCGTTATTTCCGCGACCGCAACTTCACCGCGCGCGTGACGCCCGCTCCAAAGCTGACGCAAGGCCGCTATCCCGATTGTCCGAAGCCGCGCGATGATGACTGGTCCGACCAAGTTCGCGGCATCAATGTCCGGCTGCATCAGGCCGAGGATACCGCGGGCGGCGAGGACGATGGCGGCATGCAGCAGCAGCGTCACCCCGGCCTTCCTGAGCAACCAGCCAAGAGCGCCGACACCGCCGAAACCCGCGATCCGCAACTCGTGCCCGACGATGATGATGTCGCGGCCGACAAGCGCGCCATGGACCAGGCGCAGGGCCTGAGCGCCGTCGCCCGCGGCTATGCGATCAACGAGGGCGCCCACCGCGACCTCGTGCCCGGCATGTGAGGCGGCGATGAAGATCCGCCAGAACCTCTATCTCGATCGCGAGATCGGCGACGCGCTCGAAGCGCTCTCCGCCGGCAATCGCGGCAACAAGAGCCATTTGGTCAACGATGCGCTGCAGGACTGGCTGGCGCGCCGGGGCACAAAGGAAATCGACGATCTTCTGAAGGTCCGCCTCGACCGGCTGTCGCGCGAACTCGACGGCGCTCGCCGTGACATCGACGTGCTACTGGAAAGTCTGTCGCTGTTCGTCCGCTACCAGCTGATGGTGACGGCGCCGCTGCCGGAGGCCGATGCCGCAGGCCGCGCCATCGGGCGCGACCGCTTCGAATCTTTCGTCGCCCAAGTCGGCCGCCAGATCGCGGCAGGCACGCGCACGCTGGCGCCGCCCGAACCAAAGGGAGGCAAGTCGTGATGCCCGCCGGGTCCGACACGGTATCTGCCGACCGTCGCCGCGCCATGCTGCGCACCGCGATGGGGCCGGCAATCGCTGCCGCGCTCTCCGATCCGCGCGTCATCGAAATTATGGTCAATCCCGACGGCGCGCTGCGCGTCGATATTCTCGGCGAAGGCCGGGTCGATACCGATGTGAAGCTCGATGCACCCCAGGTCGAGCGGATCATCCGACTGGTGGCGTCGCATGCCCGTACCGAGGTCCATGGCGACAAGCCCATCGTCTCGGCCGAACTGCCGCCGCATGGACAAGGCGCCGGCGAACGCTTCGAAGGCATTCTGCCGCCGGTTTCGACAGCGCCATGCTTCTCGATCCGGAAGCCCGCGGCGCGGGTCTACACGCTCATGGACTATGTCGCCGACGGCATCATGCCGGCGGAGACCGCGCGCATGCTTTCTCTCGCGGTGGTCGATCGCCGGAACATCCTGATCGCCGGCGGCACCAGCTCGGGCAAGACCACGCTCGCCAATGCGCTGCTCGCCGAGATGGCGCATCTCGACGAGCGGGTCATCCTGATCGAGGACACCCGCGAACTGCAGTCGCCCGCCCGCGACACGGTGGCGCTGCGGACGCGGGCCGGTGCTGTCACGATGGGCGACCTGGTGCGCTCGACGCTGCGGCTTCGGCCTGACCGCATCATCGTTGGCGAGGTCCGCGGCGGCGAGGCACTCGACATGCTCAAGGCCTGGAACACCGGCCATCCCGGCGGAATCGCGACCGTCCACGCCAACAGCGCGTCTTCTGCGCTCTACCGGATCGAACAGCTCATCCAGGAAGCCGTCGTCACCGTACCGCGCCGCCTGGTCGCCGAGGCGATCAACCTGATCGTCTTCATCGCTGGCCGCGGCACCGCGCGACGCATCGAAATGATCGCCTGCGTCGCGGGCCTCGACCCCGATGGCGGCTACGCCGTCGTCGATCTCTCCCCAACCCCTGACAACACAGGAGACTGACATGCGCATCTTTCCCATTCCCAATCGTGACCGCTTTTTCCTGACCGGTCTGGCGCTTGGCCTTTCGCTCACCCTGACCGGCACGGCCCAGGCCAGCGGTTCCGGCATGCCATGGGAGCAGCCGCTCCAGCAGGTGCTGGAATCCGTGCAGGGACCCGTCGCCAAGATCGTCGCGGTGATCATCATCATAACGACTGGCCTGACGCTGGCGTTCGGCGAGACGGCGGGCGGGTTTCGTCGGCTGATCCAGATCGTCTTCGGCCTGTCGATCGCCTTCGCCGCGTCGAGCTTCTTCCTGTCCTTTTTCAGCTTCGGCGGCGGGGCGCTCGTCGCGTGAGTCACATCGACAACGGTCATGTTGCTGGCTTCGAGGCGCCGATCCACGCCAGTCTGGGCTTGCCGATCCTGCTCGGTGGCGCACCACGCGGCATAGCGATCGTCAACGGCACGATCGCCGCCGCAGTCGGTCTCGGCCTCCAGCAATGGCTGGTCGGCATCGCGCTCTGGGCAGTCGGCCACAGCATCGCGGTGTTCGCCGCCCGCCGCGATCCCGATTTCGCGCCCGTGCTGCTCCGCCACCTGCGCCAGAAGGGATATCTGGCATGTTGAACCTCGCTGAATACCGGTCGCGGGCCGACCGCCTCGCCGATCATCTTCCCTGGGCCGCGCTGGTGGCGCCCGGCGTCGTCCTCAACAAGGATGGCAGTTTCCAGCGCAGCTTTGCCTTTCGCGGTCCCGATCTCGAAAGCGCGACCGAGGCCGAACTCGTGTCGGCCTGCGCGCGCGCCAACAATGTGCTGAAGCGCCTCGGCACGGGTTGGGCGCTGTTCTTCGAAGCAGAACGGCGCGGCAGCCAGGGCTACCCCGACGGCGCCTTTCCCGATGCCGCATCCTGGCTGGTCGATCAGGAACGGCGTGCCGGGTTCGAAGCCGAAGGCCAGCATTTCGAGAGCATCTATCACGGTACCCTGACATGGCTGCCGCCCGCCGACAGCAGCGATGCTGCCGGACGGAGCCTGGTCGAGCGGCCCGATGATGCGCAGGGCCGCGACCGGCGCGCAAGCCTTGCCGGCTTCATCGCCGAAACCGATCGCATCCTCGACCTTCTCTCCGGCTTCATGGCCGAAGTCCGGGCACTCGAGGATGCCGAGACGCTGACCTATCTCCACAGCACGATTTCCGATCGCAGCCATTCGGTGGCGGCACCCGAGACGCCAATCTATCTCGATGCGCTGCTCGCCGACACGCCGCTCGTCGGCGGGCTCGAGCCGAGGCTCGGCCGAACCCATCTGCGCACCTTGACCGTGCTGGGCTTCCCGAACCTGAGCCGGCCGGGAATCCTCGACGCGCTCAACCACCAGGATTTCGGCTATCGCTGGGTCACCCGCTTCATCGCGCTCGACAAGCAGGACGCGACCAAGGCGCTGACCAGGATCCGCCGGCAATGGTTCAACAAGCGCAAGTCGATCGCCGCGCTGCTGCGCGAGGTGATGTACAACCAGCCAGTCCAGCTCCTCGATACCGACGCGGACAACAAGGTGGTCGACGCCGATCTCGCGCTGCAGGCGCTCGGGGCAGACATGCTCGCCTTCGGCTATCTGACCACCACGATCACCGTCGCCGATACCGACCGGACGCGGGTGGAAGACAAGGTCCGCGCGGTCGAGCGGATCGTCAACGGCCTCGGCTTCACCTGCGTTCGCGAGAGCCTGAACGCGGTCGAGGCCTGGCTATCCTCGCTGCCCGGCCAGGTTTACGCCAATGTCCGCCAGCCGCTGGTCCATACGCTGAACCTGGCCCATCTCATGCCGCTGTCCTCGGTCTGGGCGGGGCCGGCGGAGAACCGTCACCTCGGGGGGCCTCCGCTGCTCCATGCGCAGACCAGCGGATCGACCCCGTTCCGCCTGTCGACCCATGTCGGCGATGTCGGACACATGCTCGTCGTCGGGCCGACAGGCGCCGGCAAGTCGGTTCTGCTCGCACTGATCGCGCTGCAGTTCCGGCGTTACGCCCGCTCGCAGGTTTATGTCTTCGACAAGGGCTTCTCGGCGCGCGCGGCGGTGCTGGCGATGGGCGGCGCGCACCATGCCCTCGGGCTCGGCGCGGAGGGCGGCCCTAACGGCGAGGATGCCCTGGCGTTCCAGCCGCTGCGCCGGATCGACGATGCCGGTGAACGCAGCTGGGCGGCGGAATGGATCGCGGCGCTTCTGGCGCACGAAAAGGTCGTGGTCACGCCCGAGGTCAAGGATGCCGTCTGGTCCGCGCTGAACAGCCTCGCCTCGGCGCCCCCGCAGGAACGCACGCTCACCGGACTTGCCATGCTGCTCCAGTCGAACGCGCTGCGCACCGCGCTGACCGCCTATACGCTCGAGGGACCTTATGGCCGCCTGCTCGATGCAGCCGAGCAGAATCTCGCGCTGGCCGACGTCCAATGCTTCGAGACCGAGGCGCTGATGGGGCAATCCGGGGTGGTCGCCCCGGTGCTGACCTATCTCTTCCACCGGCTCGAGGAACGCTTCGACGGGCGGCCAACGCTGCTGGTGCTCGACGAGGCCTGGATCTTCCTCGACCATCCGCTCTTTGCCGCCCGCATCCGCGAATGGCTGAAGACGCTGCGCAAGAAGAACGTGGCGGTGCTCTTCGCGACGCAGAGCCTCGCCGACATTGCCGACAGCAGCATCGCGCCGGCCATCATCGAAAGCTGCCCGCAGCGCATATTGCTCCCGAACGACCGCGCCATCGAGCCGCAGTCGCACGCCGCCTACGAGCGCTTCGGTCTCAACGACCGGCAGATCGAACTGGTCAGCCGCGCCACCCCCAAGCGGCATTACTATCTGCAATCGGCGCGCGGCCATCGCCTGTTCGAACTCGGCCTGGGTCCGATCGCGCTGGCGCTCTGCGGCGCCTCCGATCCCGCCAGCCAGAAGCGGATTGACGGCATTCTCGCCGAGCACGGCGCGGACGGCTTCGCCGGTCACTTCCTGCGCTCCGCCGATCTCGCCTGGGCCGCCGACCTCATCGGCGAGTTTCCCGGCACCAACCAATCCACCGCTCCCCAACCTCCAGCCCCCGGAGAATGACCATGACCAGAATGCTGTCTTTCAAGAAGCCCCTCATCGCCGGAGTGGTCGGCTGTACCGTCACCGGCGCGCTCACCCTTGCCACGCTGGCGATAAGCAAGCCCGCGCACGCCATCATTGTCTTCGACCCCTCGAACTACAGCCAGAACATCCTCACCGCCGCGCGCACGCTCGAGCAGATCAACAACCAGATCCGCATGCTGCAGAACCAGGCGCAGGGGCTCATCAACCAGGCGAAGAACCTGACCACGATCAGCTTTCCCGAGCTCCAGGCGCTCAAGCAGACCATGCAGCAGATCGACCAGCTGATGGGCCAGGCGCAGGGCATCCAGTTCAAGGTCGCGAGCCTCGACCAGCAGTTCCGCTCGCTCTACCCCGGCAGTTTCGCGCAAAACCTGACCACCCGCCAGCAGGTGCAAAGCGCCCGAGCGCGAATGAATACCGCGCGCGCGGCCTTCGAGCAGACCATGACCGTGCAGGCCCAGGTCGTCGAGAATATCGCCGCCGACCAGGCGGCGCTGACCGGCATCATCGCGCGGAGCCAGAGTGCTGAAGGCGCGCTGCAGGCCAGCCAGGCGACCAACCAGCTGCTCGCGCTCGTCGCCAAGCAGCAGTTCCAGATCCAGACGCTGATGGCGGCGCAATACCGGGCCGAGGCGATCGAACGGTCGAACCAAGCCCAATCGCGCACCGATGCCCAAGGCGCCTCTGCGAAATTCCTCGGCTCCGGCAGCGCCTACACGCCCCAGTAGGCGCGGCCGGCCAGGGCGGCGGCGATCCCCCGCGCCTCTATCGCCGCCGCCGCGGCGGGGACCGGCTT
>JGI24737J22298_10000246_pt1 | contig 17962 bp, 13 predicted proteins | sample KBSCornC3_FD_22298 | JGI IMG/M metagenome (IMG submission 22298) | reverse complement strand
AACAAAGAGTTAACAGGGACTTAAATTACAGCTACATGAAAAATACGATTTCAAAAGTTATTACCGGCATATCAGTTGCCATGGCTTTGTTTACTGCTAAAGATGTTGATGCTCAAACCACCCCGGCCAATAAATGGCGTTTGGGAATAGGACTCGAAATAGGAAGGCCAACGGGAAACGCTCATGATATATCAAATTTTGAATTAGGCGGTACAGCACGTTTACAATACGGCTTAAGTAATAGTACTGCCTTAACGCTTACGTCAGGCTACTATAATATGTTCGGTAAATCCATCACGGTTCTTGATGCAACTGCGGGAGGAACAGGTGTAGAGGTAAAATCTAAAGACTTGGGCATTATACCTGTAAAGCTTGGTATAAAATCTTTTCTTGCCAATAAGTTATATTTCGGAGCCGAAGCGGGTGCCGGTTTTGAAGCGACTTCTCTTTATCCCGATGGCAGCAAGGATACCAAACTAATCCTTTCGCCAACCATTGGTTTTGCTACTAACGTAATTGATTTAGGTCTACGTTACGAAGGTTTTTTTGGACAGGGTAACAATTATGGTTTGATTGGCTTGCGGTTAGCATACGGATTTGGATTGTAATTCCTGATATAGTTAAAAAAAACCGCTTGCCAACAGCAAGCGGTTTTTTTATTTCTGAACCGGGATTTGAGGGGATTTATCAGATTTATAGGATTAATTTTGCCGTGCAGACAATTAAGATCCTGATAATCCTCAAATCCTAAAAATCAAGGTTCAGTTTATTATGCCAATTTACCCAACGCTTCTTTTAACCTTCTCATCGCTTCAATCAGCTTATCTTCGGCAGCAGCGTATGATAAACGGATAGATGAGGGATCGCCGAATGAATCGCCGCCCACGGTGGCTACGTGGCCTTCTTCAAGCAGGTACAAGCTTAAATCGTCCGAGTCATTAATTACACGGCCTTCATAGCTTTTACCAAAGAAAGAGGTAACGTTAGGGAAAAAGTAGAATGCGCCATCGGGCAGGTTCACTTTAATGCCTTCAATCTCGCTTAATAATTTATAAACAATGTCGCGGCGCTTTTTGAATGCGGCACGCATTTCAAGTACGCTTTCCAAACCACCTTCGTAAGCGGCAACACCGGCACGCTGGGTGATTGAACACGTACCTGAAGTTACCTGGCCTTGCATTTTATCAAAGGCAGCAGCAAGTTCTTTGGTGCTGGCCGTGTAACCAATCCTCCAACCGGTCATGGCAAAGGCTTTCGACCAACCGTTGATGATTACTACGCGGTCTTTAATATAGTCAAACTGTGCAATAGACTCGTGCTTGTCAACAAAATTGATATGTTCGTAGATCTCATCACTCAGGATATAAACTTGAGGATATTTTTCAAACACTTTTGCCAGGCCTTCCAGCTCATCTTTAGTGTAAACACTGCCGGTAGGGTTACATGGCGATGAAAACATGAACAACTTGGTATTAGGAGTAATGGCTGCCTCTAATTGCTCAGGGGTGATTTTGAAGTTAGTATCAACAGTGGTGTTGATGAAAACACTTTTACCTTCGGCCAATTTAACTACTTCACTGTATGAAACCCAGTAAGGAGTAGGGATAATTACTTCTTCGCCTGGGTTAACCAAACACAATACCGCGTTAGCGATAGCCTGCTTGGCACCTGTTGAAACAACTATGTCGGCAGCATCATAATCAAGATTGTTCTCGTTTTTCAGCTTTGTAACAACGGCTTTACGAAGGTCAGGGTAGCCTGCTACGGGTGTATAGTAGGTGAAGTTCTTGTCCATGGCCTGCTTGGCAGCTTCCTTGATGTGTTCAGGAGTATGAAAATCAGGTTCGCCAAAGCTAAGGCTGATCACGTCGACACCTTTAGCGGCAAGTTCACGGCCCAGTTTGGCCATTTTAATTGTTGCAGATTCGGACAGGTTTTGTATCCGGGTACTTAATGCGCTCATATAAATTATGTTATCGCGGCAAATATAGAAAATAACTTTACTGCTACTTACGCTTGTTATTTTTTAAATTTGCGGCCTAATACTACCCTTGCTTTGAATCAACAAAAAAGGATCATTTTAATTTCGCTTATAACGGGGATTGTGCTGATGCTGGCGAAATTTGGCGCCTACTTTTTAACAGCCTCCAATTTTGTACTTACTGATGCCGCCGAAAGTATTGTAAATGTAATAGCAAGTTCATTTGCTTTTTACAGTATCTATCTCTCGGCCTTGCCACGAGATGAAAACCACCCTTACGGTCACGGCAAGGTGGAGTTTTTTTCTGTTTTTATAGAAGGGTCACTTATCGGCATTGCCGGGTGCATCATCATTGTAAAATCGGTTTACAGCTTTTTCTTTCCCAACATTATCCATGACCTGTTTACCGGCGCTATAATTATAGCTGCCACCGGAGCCATTAACGGCGTGTTGGGTTATTATATGATCCGTAAGGGCAAAGAGCTTCGTTCCATGACCCTTGATGCCGACGGCCGTCATTTGCTGGCAGATACGGTTACCAGCGTAGGCTTGGTGGTAGGTTTGTTGCTAATTGAGTTTACCAGGATTTTATGGCTCGATAGTGCTTTATCTATATTGGTTGGCTTATATATAGTGTACAGTAGTTACAAATTGGTGCGTAAATCGGTAGGGGGATTAATGGATGAGGCAGATTTTCAGGTAGTGACCGGGATCGTGAACGTTTTAAGTGAAAAACGCCGTGAGGCCTGGATAGATGTACACAATTTGCGCGCGCAGAAATATGGACATGAGCTGCATATCGACTGTCACATGACGCTGCCCAACTATTTTGATCTGAATACAGTACATACTGAAATATCATTGGTTGATAAGATGATAAATAACGATATGGGCATAAAAACGGAGCTTTTTATTCATGCTGACCCTTGTGTGCCCAATTGCTGCCACTACTGCAGTATGCCCAATTGCCCTATCCGGTCGGAAGCAAAAACCGAAACAATAGCCTGGACAATGGAAAAGGTTGTACGTAATAAAAAACACTTTGAATAATGGAATACTTTAATGTAAGGGTTTACGGTCTGCTGCTCAACGATGATGATGAATTGCTCATAAGCGATGAACAGGAATACGGTGTGCGTTTTTCAAAGTTCCCGGGCGGAGGTCTGGAACTTGGTGAGGGCCTGATTGACGGGCTTAAACGCGAGTTTATGGAAGAGTGTAATATTGAGATTGAAGTTGTAGGCCATTTTTACACCACTGATTTTGCCGTAAAATCGGCATTTAACAACTCCCAGGTTATCAATGTATATTATTTAGTGCGAAGCATCACCCCGGTTAATTTGAATATAAAGGCTGTTGCCTTTGATTTTGATGGGGAAGGAGAGGTGTTGCAGGCTTTTAGATGGGTGCCGCTTACCGCGCTTAGCGTGGCCGACTTTGAATTTCCGACAGATAAACGTGTGGTTGAACTTTTGCAGAACGAACTATGAACCTTACCGAAAGGGATTTAAAAGTAATATGGCACCCTTATACCCAAATGAAAACCGCGCAGCCGCCTGTAGGCATTGTACGCGGCGAAGGCGCGCTGTTATTTGATGAAGAAGGAAAACAGTACATTGATGCAGTATCGTCATGGTGGGTAAACATCCACGGGCATGCGCATCCTTACATCGCCCAAAAGGTATCGGAGCAGTTGCATAAGCTGGAGCATGTGATCTTTGCAGGCTTTACCCATGAAGGCGCCGTTGAATTGGCGGAACGGCTGTTAGCAATTCTGCCGGGCAACCAAAAAAAGGCATTCTATTCCGATAACGGGTCAACCGCTGTTGAGGTAGCAATAAAAATGTGCCTGCAATACTGGCTTAATAAAGGTGATCAGCGCACTAAGATCATTGCCTTTAATAATGCTTACCACGGAGATACCTTCGGGGCTATGGCTGTAAGCGGGCGAAGCGCGTTTACCAAAGCGTTTGACAGCTTGCTTTTTGAGGTGGAGTTTATCGACATTCCTGATAAGGACAATATCGAAAACCTCAAATCTCAGATCTCAAATCTCAAATCTCAAACGGCCTGCTTTATTTTTGAACCGTTGGTGCAGGGCTCGGCGGGGATGATCATGTATGAGGCTAAGTATTTAAGTGAATTAATGGCCCACTGCCGCAAGGAAGAAGTGATGTTGATTGCGGATGAGGTTTTCACCGGCTTCGGGCGTACGGGCAAGCCTTTCGCCACGGATCATGTGGACATTGAGCCCGATATCATGTGTTTCTCTAAGGGGCTTACAGGCGGCACCATGGCATTGGGTTTAACTACCTGTACGCAGCAAATTTATGACGCCTTTTTATCTGATGATAAACTGAAAACCCTTTTTCACGGGCATTCATTTACGGCAAACCCTATTGCCTGTGCTTCCGCATTGGCCAGCCTGGATCTGTTTCAACAGCCTGAAACGGCAGAGAACATTGCCAGGATAAAAGCTGCTCACACTGCCTTTGCTGATAAGATCCGCAATCACCCTAAAATAAAAACCGTGAGGCAAACAGGCACTATACTGGCCATGGAGTGGGAAACCGGCGATAATACCTCGTACTTCAGTTCGCTCAGGGATAAGCTTTACCATTACTTTTTAGCCGCAGGAGTTATATTGCGCCCCCTGGGGAACGTTATTTATATTTTACCACCATATTGCATTACTAATGAGCAACTCAGTTATGTTTACAGCAAAATTGAGCAGGCTCTTGAAGAATTATAAATTATGCTGAACAAAATATTACCTACTATAATAGCCGATAACGAACTGCACTCACGCTGGTTAAACACATTATCGTTAATGGAAAATACCGGCGCACGCAAGATTTCGGCCAGTGAAGATCCGCTTACTGTGACTTACATCATATTAAAGCACGCTGCCGAAGAGCACCGTCATGCGTTCTACCTAAAAAAACAACTGGAAAAAACGGGTGTAACACTGCCTACGTACGCGGCCGAATACCTGCTGGCCCCGGGCTCAAGCAAGTATTATTTAAATCAGTTGGATGTGGATGTTTGCCGTTATTTAAAAGGCGAGCTGAACCTGAAAGGTGCTGAACTTCGTTTTGCAGCTTACTTGCTGGTTACTTACGCCATTGAAGTGCGGGCGGATGAACTTTATCCTATTTACCAGGATGCCCTTGACGAAGCAGGCAGCAAAGTAAACGTAAAATCGATTATTTTGGAAGAGGAAGGCCATTTGGAAGAGATGATCAACCAACTACAGCATTTCTCACCCGATTGGGAACTGCATGCTCAAAAAGCGGTTGAATTTGAAACCAAACTGTTTAATCAATGGGTTGTGCAGTTGGGGAAGGAATTAGCTTTATAAACTCCCGTCATTGCGAGATACGAAGCAATCGCGAACTATACGGAGAGACTCTGCTAATCGGGGATTGCTTAGTACCTCGCAATGACGTTTTTGAGAATTAGCATTGGTAGTCAATACCCCATATACTCCGTAAACACCTGCTGCAAATAGGCTTTACCATGAGCAAGCGCAGCTTCAGTAGCATTTTTATCAGCATTTGATTTGCTGTTATAGATCATGGTGCGGCCGGCGTTATCATATGAAACAGCCTGCCCCGGCTGCATAAAACCGAACCCGTTATCCCAATCAAAAAAGGCAAACTCTTTACTATTGGGATTCAAGAGATCTTTCGACCACTTAAACTGATTATGTGGCATACCTAACTGAGCCAGCAGGGTAGCTGCGAGGTCTGTTTGTCCGCCCAGCTTGCTGATCTTTTTGCCACGGTATTCAGGTTTGATCGCCTCACCAAAAAATAGCAGAGGGATATGATATTTGGCAGGATCATATGCCTCGGCGGTATTACGGGGTAAACGGTGACCGTGATCTGCTACCAGGATAAACAGCGTATTTTTATACCAGCTTTGTTTTTTGGCCTGCTCAAAATAAGCGTTCAGGCACGAGTCGGTAAAATAGGCTGTGCTTCTGAATTTATTACTTACATCAGCGTCATCATTAAAATGGTGTTTAACAGGCAATACAAAAGGCTCATGATTGGATGATGTTTGTACATAGTTAAAGAACGGCTGTTTTTGACGGGCCAAATATTGCAGGTTTCGGGTAAGCAGGTCATCGTCATAAACACCCCATTGTGTTTTTATGTGGTTGTTATCAAAGCTGGCCTCGTCAATAATATGATCAACGTTATGTGAGTTCATGAACTTATTAAAACTCATGTAATTGCTTTTACCGCCATAAAAATAGGCAGTTTCATAGCCTGCAGTTTTAAATGACACGGATATAGCAGGAAGCTTTTTGTGTTTTACGGTATCGCTGATGATGGTGCGGATAGCCTGCGAAGGGAAGCCGCTCATGAGGGCGATAATGCCTTTGTCGGTACGATCGCCGGAGGCGTAGATATTGTTAAAAAGCAATCCCTTCCTGATGAACTTTTCAAAGTTTGGTGCTACACCTTTATCGCCGCCCAGTGATTCAATCACATCGGCTGTATAACTTTCCAACTGGATAATTACCACATTGGGCCTGCTGGTGGTAAGGATTTGTTCGGTAGAATCGTTTTTAACATCGTACAGCTCATTAACAATTTTGGCAGCATTATTTGGATGGTTGTAGAGATAAGGGTTATAAGGTGCGCGCAGGTTTTCAAATACATTGTTAAACAGGTTCCACTCGGTGTTGAGCGCACTCTGGTTGAGGATCTGCTTTTCGGAGAAATAGGCGGAATTCTGGCTTACTGGCTTAGCTTGTAAACCACCACGCATCAGCACAAAGTTCAAAAATAAAAGTAGTGCAGTAAGCGAAACTTTTAGGCTTGGCCGGGCTTCGGGCTTTTTAAAATCGTAGTTGATTATAAAGTGAGATAACATTATGCCTGTTGTCAGTAAGGCTATGCCAATGAAAATACATTTACCAACCGGCGAAGAACCGCTTGAGGCAATGGCTTCTGAAGGGGCATGATAAAATGAAGTAAACACCCTGAAGCTAACCTTGGTACCCCACTCGCGAAAGATATTGAAGTTAAGTACCGTATTTAACGAAATGCAGAACAGACAAAACCAAACATAAGCCTTTAACCAGATGGGCTTTATCCTAATCTTTGGAATGAACCAGTTGATAGCAAATACAAGGATTGGTATGATGCAGATATAGGCAGTTGCCGAAACATCGAGTCTTAGGCCCCAGAAAAACGTTTGAAGGATTTCACTGATGCTGGCATTATCAAGCTTGTGCAGAAAATAGATCTCAAATGTCGCTCTTGTAATTGCGAAAAAGGCGATCCAAAAGATGAAGAATCTGAAAAAGCTAAAAAGGTTCCTTAACATTGGGGTAACAAAAATAATATTTTGCTACAATGTTAAGGAACCTTTAATGAATTGTTAATGAAATATTTTCGATTACCTGCCGCCACTCATAGCTTTCAGGTCATCCAGGGTGATCTTTTCAAAATCGGCAGGGATGCCGAAGATACCGGCAGGGTTTTTTTGCTCAGTTATGCTTTTAACAGTAACCTCGGTGCTTTGGCCCTGTGAAAATGAAGTGTATTGTACCGGGAAACCACCAACAGATCGGTAGTATTTAGCAATCGCAGTTACAGGTACAGTAACATCATTAGTTACCCAGATATCGTAAGTTTTGTTGGCTTTTGCATCTGTGGCTACCACTTTTTTGCAGTTAAAGCCCGAAATAACTTTTGTTTCGGTACCTGGGGCAAAAGTAAGAGTTGGTAATGAAGCCATAGCCTGGTCAACCTCATCAGGAGTTGCTACTGCTGCTTTTTTGATAGATGCAACAGGTACATCAACCATTACAACTAATGATTTACCATCGGCATCGGTTAATATTTTAATAGTAGCCGGACCGGTAGTAAATTGCATAGCTGCAGAATCGGCACGGAAATAACTTTTAGCTTCAACTTGTTGCCCCTGCATAGCTGTTGAAATAGTTACCACGCCCTCTTTGTAAGCTTTTTGAGCGTTTGCGCTGATTGCTGTTGCGGTAAGGGCAAGGCCTAAGGCAACGTTGAAAATTTTAATGTTCATGTTTTGAGTTTGATTTAATACCAAATTAACTTTTATTAATTAAAAGACAAATTTTAAGGTACGTAGTTTAATATGTTTTTCAATTAGATGCCGCCACGAACGATTTGTTACGTTTTAATACCACATAATTAGCATGTAGCAGGTGGGCTTGGTCCACAATAAGCTGCACGGTTTTAGGGGTGTTTGTGGCATCAATAATTACGGTATGATATTCGTAGTTTTTGTTAATAATAGCAAGCAGAATTTTCGGGCTGCCGGTAATGTACAGGAAATCAGTTTTTCGTTTTTCAGGGGACATGATATCCGTATAATCTTTGTTTATGATAGTTATAGACTGGTTTCGGAACTGGATAAAATTATCCTGTTTTCGTAAAAAGCCTAACCGGATATCCTGGTCAGGTTGATATAAACGAACATCGCTTATTTTACAACTATCCAAATATGGCCGGATAGAATAATTATAGTTTTTGTCGGTATCGGCCAGGTTGCTTAGTACAATAGCATGATTGCCGTTTTTAAATATAATGCCAGTGTTTTTACGCAGGTTTAAAAAGACTATGCTATTGGTGTTGTATGATCGGTATATTTTTACGCTGATGCTTACAGCCAACAAAAGTATCAACGCAATACCTGCCTTCAACAGCCAGGTTTTTCTATCGTACAAAAAGTAAAACACACAAATAATAATGACGTAAAGTACCAGGTATTCGGTTGTGGTGAGCCATATTTTGTTGATGCTTGCAAACGGCAAATGTTCAACCCATGCCATTACAAGGTTCATAAACATAATGGTTTTCTCAAGGATCCATGCAAGAAGGGCTGATATAAAAGGGATTGACGGCAACAGGAGATAGAAAATCCCGCTGTACATAATAACAGCCGTTGGAATAACAATTAACAAATTGCTAAACAGAAAATAAACCGGGAACTGGTGAAAATAAAAAGCACTCAGCGGGAAGGTAATTACCTGCGCAGCTATGGATACCGAACATAAGGCCCACAGTTTGTCAATCCATTTGTTATTAAAAATAAACCAGGCATAAACTACCGGCTGTAAAACAACAAGTCCGGTAACGGCAAGATATGACAACTGAAAGCCTACATCAGTTATCAGCAAAGGATTATATAGTAGCAATATAAACGCCGATATGGCCAGGATATTTAAATTATTGATATACCGGCTATAAGTTTTACCAATGATAACCGTGCTGATCATTACTGCTGCCCGGCAAACCGCGGGCGAAAATCCGGTAAGCATGGCATAATACCAGATGATGGGAATGATAATAATCGCTTTGATCAACCGACCATGTTTCAGCCTGTTCAGGAAGCCAAGCATAAATGTCAGCAAAGCCCAAATGATAGCCACATGAGCACCGGAAACCGATAACACATGAATGGTGCCTGTTTTGGAATAGGCCTGCAATACATCTTCGCTCAAATCAGCTTTATAGCCTAATATTAAGGTGGAGGCTACGGCTATAGCATTTGGATCATGCATTTGTTTTTTTAACTTTTCAACCATTTGCCGCCTTAGCGTCAGCGCGTTTGCTATGAACATATTGCCGGCGTGTGATTGCACCAAACGGTATTGCCCCGGGTATAAAAACTCCTGGTAATAAATGTTTTGATGGGCGAGGTGTTTTTTATAATTAAACTCGGCAGGGTTAAAAGGCGGATCGATAGGGGAATACTTACAGGGGATGAGCAGTTCATCGCCGTAGTTCAATCGCGTTGCAGCGCTGTCTTTGATGCTGATCATCAATGTACCGGTTGTTGGTGTTGGCTGTTTTTGATTAATGTTTGCAATTACAGTGGCTGTAAAGCGGATGAGCCCGTTTTTAAGTTGGGGCTCGTTATTAATACGTACAAGCAACTTTTGGGCGGGTTGTTTTGAAAAATGACCGGCGTTATTGAGCTCCTTATTGTTAATTGTTGCTATCCAGCCGGCAAGCAGTAATAGCAGGTGAATGATTGTGCCGCCCAGCCACCGTTTTTTGTAAATTTTAAAGCGACTGTAATAAAAATTGAGCAGCAGAAATAATATCAGCAGACTGGCAAACCCAATAGCCAAGGGTATTAAATAAGCGACAGACCTTAAATTGATCCCAACGCTTATACCCAATAAAAAAGAGATTAGTAAAATAACAACCGGGATCTCGCCCTTGTGGTTAGCGATCATATTTGTTACGGATTGTTATTGCAGGTGACAGCATGCTAAGGTTAACGCAACAGTGTTATAAAAATAAAGATAGTTTTTATGCGGAAGATTACAACTGGTCGCGTACCTCAAGCAGGAATTTTTTGAGGTTTTCGAGCGAATCGATAACGCGCTGGTTATCCTTGGTATCGCCCATGTTGCTTTTAAGATGTTCCTTAGCTCCGTTTAGGGTATAACCTTTATCGCGGATGAGGTGAAAGATGATCTTGAAGTTTTCGATGTCTTCGGGGGTGAAATACCTGTTGCCCTTTTTGTTTTTCTTGGGCTGCAGTACATCAAACTCCTTTTCGTAAAAACGTATAAGCGATTGATTTACATCAAACATGGCCGATACCTCGCCCATGGTGTAGTACATCTTGCTTATTTCACGTTCTTTATACGGCATAATACAAATGTATCTATTTGATTTCGGAATTGGGAATTAGGTTTCGGAATTTTCTTTGAATCTGATCTATATAATTATCATAAGGTTTCAACACAATTGCTTTATTTCCAATTATGTGTTTGAAAATGGTTGGGTTGTGCCAATTGCTGCCTTCTTTCAAATTATAGTGACACCATAAAATCAAAAAATAATAATATATTTATTGCCCTAATAACTTTATGACTATTAAACTATTGATAACATACACGCTATGTGTGTTGTGTACTATGCGGGTAAGTGCCCTCGAAGCTGATTCGGCTGTAACCATAACCTCCCTGAAAAATGAGTTTCGGTTTAATTGGAACAGCAAAGACAACCGTGTAGAGATCAACCAAAAACTTAATAATATCTACACCAGTAGTGCTTACCAGGTTAATTACACGGTATCTGAATTTTACAACAACAATATTTCTATTAATAATATAACCTGCAAAGTTGACGGCCGCACTCCCCGCGGTTTTAAGCCTGAGTATACCTATTACAGCAATAATGATATTTTTTATTCGGATGAACGGTTGTGTTACTTTCCACTCGATCTGGCAAAAAAAGGAAGTATTGGCAATGTTACTTTTGAAGAAACTGTTAATGATCCCCGCTATTTTACAAATATTTATTTTGCTGATAACCTACCGGTCCAACAAGGCGAAGTTAGTATTGAAATTCCGCACTGGATGAAAGTGGATATTAAGGAGTTTAATTTTAATGCTTTTAACATTAAAAAAAGCACTATTTATAACAGCAGCAATGATGCCGATATTATAACATATAAGTTTACTAATATCCCGGCAATGAAAAAGGAATTGCATGGTCCGGGCCCAACCTACATATACCCGCATTTGCTCATCATGTGTAAATCGGCCATTGTAGGAAGTAAACAGTTTACTTATTTCAATACTCTTGCCGATCTTTATGCATGGTACCACGAGTTAGTAAAGGATGTGGCTGGCGACCCCGCGCCATTGCGTACTAAAAGTAATGAGCTTACTGCAGGGTTAACTAACGATTTAGATAAAATAAAAGCCATATTTTATTATGTTCAGGACAACATCAGATATATAGCATTTGAAGATGGCATAGCAGGTTTTAAACCTGAAAAAGCCGACGAGGTGCTGAGAAAAAAATATGGTGACTGTAAAGGAATGGCCAACCTGACCAAAGCCCTGCTTGTATCTGCAGGCTTTGATGCCCGACTTTGCTGGCTGGGTACAAAACATATTGCATATGATTATCAAACACCCTCAATGGCGGTTGATAATCATATGATTTGCGGGTTGCTTTATAAAGGCAAAACCTACTATCTTGATGCCACTGAAACCTATATAGGTATTAATGAATATGCGGAAAGGATACAAGGCAGACAGGTTTTAATGGAGGATGGTGATAAGTATGTTCTCGGTAAAATACCATCCGCGCAACCTCAGCAAAATTTAAGCAGCGAAATAAGCAAACTCTATATAAATGGCGCGAGTCTTGCCGGTAAAGTGAGCAACGTTTGGAAAGGAGAGGATAAAGAAGAGGTATTAACCGGAATAAATAGCATTAAGCAGGAAAATGTCGAAGATGTTATGAAACATTATCTCGCTGCAGGTAATGTCGATTATACCATCAATAACCTTGTTTTAAGTACTACAAGCAACCCCGATAAAGATTTAAATGTCGGGTATGCTGTTGATCGTAAAAGTGGAATATCTGCTTTTGGTAAAGAATATTATATTGATCTGGATAACCGTAAAGAGCTTTCGGATGCTGTCATAGCTATTGATGAGCAAAAAAATGATTATTGGTTTTCAAGAAAAGACCAGATTGCAACCGAAATCGAACTCACACTGCCGCAAGGTTATAAAGCCGCAAGCATACCGCCCGGCGTTGACATATCCAGACCTGGGTATGAGTTTCATATTACTTACATCAGTTCGCCCGGAAAAATCACTTATAAAAAAACGTTGCTCATAAAGAACACGCTGCTTACAAAAGCAAATTTTGTACAATGGAACCAGGATATTGAGCTCCTGAATAAAGCTTACAACGAAAATTTAGTTATAAAACCTGTATCACAATGAAAAAAACATTACGTTTATTATTTTTCTTTCCTCTGTTTGCCACGACCGCGGGTGCGCAAAACAATAACCAAACCTATGCGGAAAAAGCAGCCGAAATTCAGAAGGAGGTTTGGGGGACAACCGTGCCTGAATTTGCAACCACAAAGGTGCCTGTTAATTTAAGTAATGAAAGCGCCGTGGTTTTTGCCAAATCATACAGCATGCAAAGATCGCTGACCAATAAATTTAAATTTATGATCATCACGGCGTCGTCAACAACTCGGGCACTCAAGCTTACCACTTTTCACGAACGGGTTAAGATAAACGATAAATCAGCACTTGAAGATTTTTCAACTATATCTTACCAAAAACGTCTTGATGAAAGCGTACATATTTTGAGCGCTAAATTTTCCATGACACATGATACCTACATTGGGGCTAAGATTATTAAGCCAAGCGGCAAAGAAGTTGTGGTAAACACAAGCGAAGAAGTTCTGATCAAAAATGAAAAGAACGATCAGGTGAGTAAACTTGCCGTATCCGATTTGCAGGTTGGTGATATACTTGATTATTACGTGAGCACTGTCGACGTAAACGAAAATGCAAGTACCGATAATTTTGCTGATAACGACATGGTTTTTGTATTGGCCGGCGAGTATCCTGTTTTATACAATAGCTATGATTTTCAATATTCAAAAAAAGATAATGTAAAGCATATTTGTGCAAATGGCGCCCCGCAGTTTAATATAAGTACGAATGCAGCAGGCGACCAGATATACAGTTTGAAGGTCAGAGATCAGGCAAAATATTCGAGTGAATTTTGGACTTCCAAGTTTCGTCAGTTCCCTTATATCGAAATCAGCAGTTCACACACCATGGGCTTTGTAAAGTTTGTTTCGGGTGGTAAAGCAGGTGAAAGTGCTGCCGATAGGTTGCAGGCCAATAAAGCGATTTTTGAAGGAACTTTTACCGAGCGGAACATTCCTTACTTCAGCGATGTTGTTGATCGTTTAAAAAAATATTTCGACGGTAAAAAGAACATTAAAGCTGTACCGCTTGATAGCGCTATGAAGGTGCTTTACAATATCAGAAAGGGGATGGTTTTTGGTAGTTATAGTAAAGATGATGTTGGCAAAGTTGATGAAATCAATTATCGCCGTATGTCCTCAAAGTTTAATACGGTTGTTATGAGCATGGCTTTAAATGATCTGAAAATTGATCATGACGTATTATTGATTTGTTCGCGTAATGCTAATACACTCGATAATATCTTTAATTATAGTGATTTTGACGCCTGTATCCGCATAAACGATACCAAGCCGCTATATATGTTTTTTGATGACGCCGCAACTCACTTTAATGAGATACCTCAACGCTTTCAGGGTGAAAAAGTGATTGTGCTTACTCCTAAGCGGGAAAGTTCAACCAAATATTCGTTTGCTGAAGGTACAGCGGTTTTGCCGGTAATGCAGGCCGCTGTTAATAATATCAATGAAGACATTAAGGTTTCGCTTTTGCCGGCCAATATGCAAAAAATAAAGATACAGAGGCTGGTTAAACAAACAGGTTTGATGAGGCATGATGATCAGTTACGTTTACTGCCCGTAGTTGATATTGATAACATCCTTATGGAATTATCTAAGAGTGAAAAGCTGGAAAAACGACTGGCAGAAAACCCCGAAACAAAAAAACTGCGTGATGATTTCAGCTACGCATTTTCTGATGATGAGTCAAAGTCAGTAAAGAAATTTACGTCTGAAATAAAAACCCAGTACGAGCAGGAGCCAACCCAGGTTACAGATTGTAAAATTATTAATGCCGCTCTTGATAATAGCAGTCCGGTTTTTCAGTACTCAGAATCATTTGTATTGGATAATCTGGTAAAAAAAGCGGGCAATAATTATATTATTGACGCAGGTAAACTTGCAGGATCGTTTTACAAACTGGTGGAAAAAGAACGAAAACGCACTTATGACGTGTATATGCCATGCTCCCGTAGTTTTAAATACACCATAAACATTGCTGTACCACAGGGATATACAGCCAAAGGCCTTGAGGAAATAGCATCAAAAAAAGCTAATAAAACCGGTTCGTTTTCGTCAGAAGCAACCCTTAACGGTAATGTTGTAACCATTGTGATAACACGTGTTTACAATAATAATTTTGAAAAAGCAGAAAACTGGCCGCTCCTTAGCGAGGTGATTGACGCTTCAGCGGGATTCAACGCGCAGAAAATACTGTTTGAGAAAAAAAGTTAATGACTGTTAAAAAAAGTCCGGATACTACATTCGGACTTTTTTTCAACCCGCTCTATAATTGCATCAGTAATTATTTTTAATGTCCGCTAAATCTGTATCGTATGGCTATTTGGTTTCGCTCCAGGGCAGGGAAGACGCTTTGCCTGCCAGGAAATCAGCTTTGCGGCTGTCCAGGTCTTTAGCCTGTTGTTCAAGCACAGCGTCGTTTTCATTATCTATGCGATAATTATAATCCAAACTGTCAAGAAAAGCCAGGAGTACTCGCTTCTCCTGTTCGTTTTGAATATCAACTCTTAAAGTTTCCATAAACAAATTTAAAGCAAATAAGGTAAATTGTATTAATATATATCGACGAATGAGGGTTAATATGATGTAATTAATAAATAAAGCTCAAATTGAAAGTCCCTCAGGGGCTCTCGGAGTAATTCCTTTTACTTTCCGACTTCCGGACTTTCTGACTTCCCGACTATTATTTACCTTTGCTCCCTATGACTGCTACCGAAATACGACAGGCTTTTCTTGATTTTTTTGTTTCAAAGGGACACACCATCGTTCCTTCGGCGCCAATTGTAATTAAAAACGATCCAACCCTGATGTTCACCAACGCGGGGATGAACCAGTTTAAAGATATATTTTTAGGCGAGGCAGCCCCGAAAGCCCCGCGCGTGGCAGATACGCAGCGTTGTTTACGTGTATCCGGCAAGCACAACGATTTGGAAGAGGTGGGTATTGATACCTATCACCACACCATGTTTGAAATGCTGGGTAACTGGAGTTTTGGCGACTACTTTAAAAAACAAGCCATAGCCTGGAGCTGGGAACTGCTTACCGAAGTTTACAAGCTGCCTAAAGACCGCCTGTACGTTACCTATTTTGAAGGCGACGAAAAGGAAGGTCTTGAAGCCGATACCGAAACCTACGAACTGTGGAAGCAGTATGTAGCTGAAGATCACATCCTCCGTGGCAATAAAAAAGATAACTTTTGGGAAATGGGCGAAACAGGCCCATGCGGCCCTTGTTCGGAAATTCACTTTGACAGCCGGCCGGATAACGAGCGTGCCGAAGTAAGCGGTGCCACCTTAGTTAACGCCGACCACGACCAGGTTATCGAGATCTGGAACGACGTATTTATGCAGTTTAACCGCCTTAAAGGAGGTGTATTGCAACCGTTGCCTAACAAACATGTGGATACCGGGATGGGTTTTGAGCGTCTGGTACGCGTGCTGCAAGGCAAAACATCAAATTATGATACCGATGTTTTTCAACCAATGATCCAATTCATTGCCGAAAAATCGGGCAAGAAATATAACAGTGCCGCCAAACCGGGTGATGCGGATTGGAATGACGCTGTGGCTATGCGCGTACTGGCCGATCATATTCGCGCCATAAGCTTTGCTATCGCTGATGGTCAATTGCCTGCGAGTAACAAAGCGGGTTATGTGATCCGCAGGATCTTACGTAGGGCGGTACGTTACAGCTATCAGACTTTAGGCTTTAAGGAGCCTTTCTTTAATCAACTGGTACCGTTATTAGCTGAGCAGTTTAAAGGTGTGTTTAATGAGTTGTATTCTCAGAAGGATTTTGTGCAGAAAGTGGTTTTCGAAGAGGAGACATCATTCTTAAGGACTTTGGCAGCTGGGATAAGAAAGTTTAGAGAATATGTTACTTCTATTCAAAGTTTTGGTGGAGTGGCAGTAATGGATGCAGATTTTGATTTTCGAGAAACTATCGAGATGAAAAATAAATATTCGGCACAAATTCAAAATAAGATCATATCTGGTGAAATAGTTTTTGAGTTATCTGATACTTATGGTTTTCCTTTAGATTTAACTGAATTGATGGCGAGAGAGGAAGGCTTTACAATAGATATCGCAGGTTTTAATCAAGCACTTCAACAGCAAAAAGAACGTTCCCGCGCAGCCACAGCTATCGATACCGGCGATTGGATCGTCCTAAAAGATGATGAATCGGTTGAGTTTACCGGGTACGATGAAACCGAAACCGTTGCCCATATTGTAAAATACCGCAAGGTAACTGCTAAGGGCAAGGAGCAATACCAACTGGTATTGGATAAAACACCTTTCTATGCGGAGAGTGGTGGCCAGGTAGGGGATAAGGGCGAACTGGTTTTTCCTGATGGCGAGATCATCCTGGTTACTGATACGAAAAAGGAGAACGGACTGATAGTTCATTTTACCGATAAATTGCCGCAGGATATTGACGATGCCTTAACTGCTATTGTTGATCCTGCTCTACGCAGCCAAACCAATAGTAATCACTCGGCTACGCACTTGCTGCATGCTGCCATGAAACAGGTTTTGGGAAGCCATGTAAACCAAAAAGGATCATTGGTGAATGCCGATTACCTGAGGTTTGATTTTTCACACTTCGCTAAAGTTACTGATGAGGAGCTGGCGCAGATAGAAGCTATCGTAAACCAAAAAGTACGTGAAAATATTCCGTTGAAAGAAGAGCGCAGTGTACTGTATGCCGAAGCCATCAGCAGCGGTGTAACTGCTTTGTTTGGCGAAAAATATGGTGAATACGTACGCGTAATTACCTTTGATGATAACTTTAGTAAGGAGCTTTGCGGTGGTACACATGTGAAAGCTACCGGGCAAATTGGTTTCTTCAAAATTATAGCCGAAAGTGCTGTAGCCGCCGGTGTGCGCCGTATTGAAGCCATTACCGGTGTTGCCGCCGAAAAATATATCGTTACCCAAAACGCTTTGGTTAACCAGTTAAAGGAGCTGCTTAAAAATCCAAAAGATCTATCAAAAAGTATTGAAGGATTATTGGACGAAAATGCTAAGCTAAAAAAAGAGATCGAGAAATCGATCCTTGAAAAATCATCAGGTTTAAAAACTGAGTTGGCCCAAAAAGCCGAAGCTATTGGTGATATCAATTTCATCGCCCAAAAAGTTGCCCTGCCTAACGCCGATGCGGTTAAGAACCTGGCTTACCAGCTTAAAGATATCG
>JGI24737J22298_10000245_pt1 | contig 18125 bp, 11 predicted proteins | sample KBSCornC3_FD_22298 | JGI IMG/M metagenome (IMG submission 22298) | reverse complement strand
ACCAGGCATCCTGTATTTTGGCAGTTTTTTTATCTGAATATTGATCCCAGGCACAAGGGATACGAATGGCATTAAACCCGCTGCGCTTAACCAATTTAATATAATCCTCTGTAATTAAAGGATTGCCCCAGCCGGTTTCGCCCCCGGGCGCTTCCATTGTGTTGCCGATGTTCCAGCCCAATTTGATGTTTGCTGCCTGTTGCACAGCAGTGTTATCCATTCCCGTTTTATCGGGAGCTTTGGGTGATATATTGTATGACGGATAAATTGTGCTGACAACGGCTGTATCCTTCATTGCCTTTTGAGGACTATTGCAATAAGCGGCCTTGAGCGGAGAAGCAATCGAAAAAATAGCAGCAGTACACCAAAGTATACGTTTTAACATCATAGTAAATTAAGCAGGTTTGAAAATTGGCTTAAGCAATGCCAAACTTTAATTGCGTTTTACAATAAAGAAACATTGAATTACGCTGCTAATCTAAATGCCGGGGTGCAATCGATTGTTCACAAATGGGGACACAAATGTTAAAACCATATACTCCGCTTATTTACAGCAAGTTAAAGTAGACCCACACCCGATAATCGGTCATAACTGAAACAGATGTTGTACTAAATTTAACAAAAAGACGCAAAAAGCATCAAGTTAAACCAATAGCAAAATCAGGTAAATCGTTTTAAAAAATAATAAATGCAATTTCCTTGCGGTAAAACCGACTGAACGTTTATAAAACGCTATTTGTTCTTGTTGCTGACATACGCAGATGGAAGGCAATTAAATTCGGCCTTAAAGCATCGTACGAAGTACTTTTGGCTTTTAAAGCCTACCTTGTAGGAGATCTGTGATATAGTTAACTGTGAATTCTCAAGCAACTGTGCGGCACGTTTGAGGCGGATGGTGCGGATCAGATCTACGGGAGATTTTCCTGTTAAAGCCAACGCTCTTTTGTACAGGGTTACGCGGCTCACGAATAATTCGCTGCTCAATTCCTCCACCGAGAATTCGGCGTTGTCAATATTTTTTTCGATTATTTGTACCGCTTTTTTTATAAACGCTTCATCAAGTGATTCAGTTTCTACTTCAGTCGGGGTAACGTCAAGCTGCTTTTGATAAGTTTTACGCATATCTTGCTGCATGGCCAATATGTTCTTTAATTTAGAAGTCAGGATCTCGAAATTAAAAGGCTTGGTCAGGTAATCATTGGCACCCGTTTCAAGTCCCTGCAATTGCTGTTCTTCATCTGTAACAGCCGTAAGCAACACAACTGGTATATGTGATGTACGTTTATCGTTTCGTATTTTCCGACATAAATCAATGCCATTCATCTCCGGCATGCTGATATCGCTGACTACCAGGTTAGGGTGAAGGGCCAGGGTTTTTTGCCATCCTTCCTTTCCATTAGCAGCCTCGATAATGTTGAAAGTCTCATTTAAATTGTCTTTCAAATAAAAACGGAAATCCTCATTATCTTCAACCAGTAAAACAGAAAGCTTTTTTATTGAATTGCTGCCTCCCGCCTGCACCCAATCGGGGTTTTCGGATACTGCTGTCCGGGGGAAATCAGGTTCATTTATCGATACTTCTTCCTCTGTCACTAAATCAACAGGTAAAAGTATAGTAAAATAGCTGCCTTGTCCGGGTTCACTTTGCACTGATATTTCACCGTTGTGCAGCTTTACAAATTCTTTGGTTATTGACAGCCCTATACCACTACCCTGGTTAACCATGGATCCTGGCACCTCGTTTTGAAAAAAGCGTTCAAAAATTCTATCCTGCTTATCTAACGGAATTCCAATACCCGTATCAATAACCTTTATCTCAAGCTGTCGCTCTTCAGGCGCTTTTTCAACCATCGCCAATAAAACACTTATATGCCCGCCATCGGGTGTAAACTTAAAAGCATTGGAAAGCAGGTTGAAAATGATGCGTTCGATTTTATCGTGATCAAAGTTGATAATCAGGTTTTGAATTTCCGAATCGAATACCAGCCTGATATGTTTTTTCTCAGCAACATCCGAAAACGAGTAAACCATTTCCTTAATAAAATTGATAATATCTCCGCTCCGTGCATGCAGCCTAAGTTCCTGCACCTCCATTTTCCTGAAATCAAGCAACTGATTTACCATATTTAGTAACCGTTTAGCATTGCGGTTAATTAATTGCAACTGATTTCTCTGCTCTTCGGCCTCGGTTTGCTTTAAAATCTTATCAACAGGTGCCATGATCAATGATAAAGGGGTCCGGAATTCATGGCTTACATTGGTGAAGAACTTAATTTTCATCATATCAAGTTCATGCATACGCCTGGCCTCCTGCCGCTCATTTTCAATTAACAATTTAGCCTCGCGTTTCTCCTTTTCGATTTCAAACTGCCTTCTTATTTTTTGAATTCCGCGTCGGCGCACGAAAAACAGAATCCCCAATAAAAGTAATATATAAATAAAATAAGCTATTGTCGATTTCCAGAACGGGGGCAATACCTTAATTTTTAATGTGATATAATCAGGGTCCCACCGCCCTTCCTGGCTAACCGCCCGTACTTTAAAAGTATAATTACCGCCATCAAGGTTGGTGTAGGTGGCTTTTCTCGTAGCATTATCGGCATCAATCCAATCCTTATCAAAGCCTTCCAACATATACTGATGTTTTACTTTGTTGGGATTAAAGAAATTAAGTGCGGCAAACTCAATGGTAAATACGTTCTCACTATGTGTTAGTGTCAGTTGGCGGGTTGCCGAAATAGCTTTTGACAATACAACATGTCCGTTAACTTCCTCATTGGCTTTGATACTTTTATTATACAGAAAGAAATCAGTAAAAGTTAGTTTGGGCTTGTTGATATTGGCATGTATGGCTAACGGGTCGAAAATATTGAAACCATGCCCGCCGCCAAATATGAGTTCGCCCTTGCGGGTTTTGAGCCCTGCCTGGTCATTAAATTCCCGGCCTTGCAAACCATCCGTTTCATCAAAATTCTCAAACCTGAAAGCGTAAGGAGCCTTTTGGGCAATAAGCGTTACCCTGCTTAAACCATTAGCAGTGCTCAACCACATCCTTCCTTTATTATCCTCCAATATTTGTAATATGGCATTATCTGGTAACCCGTTTTGCTTGGTTAACGATGTGAACTTATTGGTTTCGGGGTTAAAAATGCTTAATCCGTAGCGTGTAGCTATCCAGATCAAGCCATGCCTGTCCTGGTTAATGCAGTTGATTGTATTACTGATTAAGCTGTTAGGATCATCTTTATTTATACTGTAATGAATAAACCTGCCTGTGTTTTTTAAAATCACATCGATACCAAAGTATCCTCCAACCCAAATATTGCCTTTGCGGTCTTCAAACAGAGCAGAAACGTAAAGACACCTGATATCTGTTTGTTTAAAGGGAGGGGAAAATTTCTTTCTTTCTCTGTCAAATATCTGGAGCCCGGCTGCAAATGTCCCTATCCATAACTTATGCGATGAATCTTCGAAAATACTCATCACCCGGTTATCGGCAAGGCTCCCGGCTATCTTATCGTCATGTTTATAGTGGGTAAACGTCTTTCCGTCAAAGCAGTCCAGGCCGCCAAAATATGTCCCTATCCACAATTTTTGATCATGATCGATACATAAACTGACAATAATATCATTGCTGAGACTGTTTGCATTTCCTGGTTCATACTTATATTGCTTAAAACTGCCGGTTTCACGGTTAAAATAAATTAAGCCTCCCCCGTTTGTACCAATCCAAATGTTCCCATTTTTATCTTCAACAAACTTGTTAGCATCTTCGAAACCCAAACTTTTAGGGTCTGAAGCGAAGTGCCTGTATAATGGGAACCGGATAATATTTTTGTGATAATAACTTATACCTTCTTTAAAGGTGCCTGCCCACATAATACCCGAATCGTCTTTATAAAGGTTGATAACGCTGTTTTGACTTAATGATTTGGTATCATCTTCCCTGTTCAATAAATAGGTAAATGTGAAAGTTTTTTTATCTAACAAATTTATACCGCCGTGGTCGGTCGCTATCCATATCAGGCCGTCATCGGCCTGGATAATGTTGCTGATGATATTAGATTTTAATTTGAGCCCCGAAGGTTCGTTAGCGATAGGCCTGAACGCCCTACTTGATAGACTGTAATAATACGCGTTGGCGTAAAAACCGGGGGTGTAAAACCATAAATCGTTGTCCTTATCAACAGTAATGGCGTAATATGCATCTTTACTATTAACAGTTTTATTAAAAATATCTGTACGGTAGGAAATTTTATTTTGACTGATATCAAACTTTTCAACCATTCCGTTACGGTATACCAACCAAAGGTTGCCGGCAGCATCCTGAGTTATGTCTGAAATGAGATTTGAATATAATGATACGCCTGAACGGTCATGGTAATACCGACGGGTTGTTTTGTTGACTTCATTATACCTGTAAAGACCGGAATCCGGGCACAAAAGCCAAAACTCTCCGTTACCACCGTGAATTATTTTAGATACGTTAGGGTATCCAGGAACCTTTAACGAGCGTGTCATTACCGACATATCACTATCAAACTGTTCCGTTTCCGGATCATAAAAACAGTATCCTCCGCGGGTTGACACCCATAATTTTTTGCCAGGTCCTTCAAAAATACCGCTTACAAAATCATCATTAAGCGACTTTTTATTATTAGCGTCATGTTTGAATATTTTAAAACTATACCCATCATAACGGTTAAGGCCCGATGCAGTACCAAACCACATAAAACCTTCAGAATCTTTAAAAATGCAGTTAACCTGGTTGTGAGACAAGCCATTGCTTCTGTTGAGCTGCGAAAACTGGTATTTGCCATTTTGCGCAAAAGCAACACGAAACGTCAACAACAATATAAGCACGCTTAGTGATAATTTATATCTCATAGCTTAGGAGTATTCATAAAAATAATCAATAAAAGACAGTGTTTGGTAAATATCAAATTTTAATATGCAAAGCAAGCCTATTAATGCCGGGTATTAATGCAAAGTTTTGAGATATTCCTTCTTTATATTGGTTGATTCAAACCTACAGTAAGCCGCCATCTAAAAACTTAATTAAAATGGACTTTTTGTTGTAAAAATCCGACTTTACTATATTTAAGATATTCATATGCATTTAGGAATATCAATGCAATTTGCATATTTGTGATTCAGATGATCAAAAGAAATTTAAAACATACTTTCTCGCTCCTCAACGTTGACTATGTGAAGCTTAACTGTAAATGGAATTACAGGAATGTGATCAGTCCTTACTATCGCATTTATTATATAGATGATGGAGAAGGTGAAATATCAGATGCAGCCAGCTTGCTAAAACTTGAACCGGGTTATCTATACATAGTTCCAAGTTTCACGCTATGTAACTTAGGGTGCAGTGATTATCTGGGCCAGTATTTTGTTCAGTTTTTTGAGGATTCGATAGATGGAAGTTCGCTTTTTGCTAACCATAGGGTTATATTGAAAACAAGGGCCACCGAAATGGATATCAACCTTTTTAACAGACTTCTTGAAATTAACCCGGGTAGAGGAATTAACCGGTCAGACAATCCTAAGGTATATGAAAAAGATATCTACTATAAGGAATATCAGGAGCTTAATAATCAACAAAACACTTCCGTGTACCTGGAAACCCAGGGTATCCTGATGATGTTAACCGCAAAATTCCTTAACCCACAATTATTTAAACATCCAGAACATAAATCAATACCCGTTAAAATTGCAGAAACCTTAAATTATATCCTTGTTAATTTACACATGGATCTAACTGTGAACCTGCTGGCTTCCCGCGCAAATCAAAATGTCGATTATTTTTCAAGGCAGTTTAAGCAGCACACAGGAACCAGGCCGTTGAATTATATAAATGAAAAACGAATTGAACGCGCACAATATCTGATGGCAACAAGCAGAATGGCTTACTCAGAGATATGCACACAAACCGGGTTTGATAACCTTTCTTATTTTTCCAAAACTTTCAAAAAGCTAACTGGTATGTCGCCCAGCGAATATAAAAAACAGATGTACCAGGTTGGCTTCAATCATTAGTATTCATATGCTTATCATTGTCGCTTTTTTCACCAATAATGCTGCAACTTGAGGATAGCATGGTCTGAAACAGCCAATGATTTCATTTTTTACAATCCCATTCCCAAGTCTTCCTTCACTACGCATTCTGACATGGCGTAAACAAGCGCTTTATTTCCATTGCATGACAACTCTCAATAAATAAGCTATTTACAATCAAACCTGAAAGATAATTTGATTTAAGTAGCACCCAATCTTTTTATAAATCTTAACTTCAATCGTAATATTAACCGCCCAAAAAGTCGGTTTTGTATAAAAAAAAGTCCCATTAGTTCAACTATTTAAATATTATTTCAAAGAAATTTGATTGATGATCAATTGCTGACAAGCGTAACGTGAATTGCTCATCACCCAATTATAGATAATGACATATAGAAATTTACTTAAAGGCCTGGCTACTCGTTTGCATAGCTGCTCCAAATAGGTACTTTTTCAAAACTTCCAAACTCAATTATGAAAAGAAGAACATTAATAAAAGGCATGGCCACGGGGCTCTCATCTCTGTATCTGTCAAGAGTATTTGGTAGCAGTTTGCTGCAAACTAATTCAAACGCCGCAATTGCTTCGGGGCCTTTTAAACCCAGTTGGGATTCATTGACTCAGTATCAGGTGCCGGACTGGTTTCGCGATGCCAAGTTCGGGATGTGGGCGCATTGGGGCCCGCAGTGCCAGCCAGAACGTGGTGACTGGTATGCACGCGGTATGTACCAGGAAGGCAGCGACCAGTATAAATATCATGTTCAAAAATATGGGCATCCTTCCAAATTTGGTTTTAAAGACGTTATTAACGAATGGAAAGTCGAAAATTGGAACCCAGATGAATTGGTTGGCCTATATAAAAAAGCCGGCGCCAAATATTTTATGGCACTGGCCAATCACCATGATAATTTTGACCTTTATGACAGCAAATACCAAAGCTGGAACTCTACTAAACTTGGCCCTAAAAAAGACCTGATAGGCGGCTGGGCCAAAGCAGCTAAAGAGCATGGTTTGCCTTTTGGCGTAACCGTACACGCTTCCCACCCCTGGACCTGGTATGAGGTTGCCCAACGTGCGGATAAAACCGGCCCGTTGGCAGGTGTACCTTATGACGGCAAGCTTACCAAAGCTGATGGCGCAGGTAAATGGTGGAGTGGCTATGACCCACAGGAACTATATGCACAAAACCATCCTTTAAGTAAGGACAGCCTTGATGACAACAGTATGGGCAGCCATTGGGACTGGGGCAACGGCGCAAGCGCGCCCAGCAAAGCTTACTGTGATAAGTTTTTGAACCGCACCATTGAGCTGATAGATAAATACGGCCCAGAACTGATTTATTTTGATGATACAGCCTTGCCCCTATGGCCGGTAAGTGATGCCGGTTTAAAAATAGCGGCGCATATGTACAATACCAGCATTAAAAAGCACGGAAAGCTACAGGCCGCACTATTTGCTAAAGTATTGAATGAGCAGCAGCGTAAATGCATGATATGGGATATAGAACGTGGCCAAAGTAACCAGATAGAACCTTTACCATGGCAAACCGATACCTGTATTGGCGGCTGGCATTATGACCGGCGCATATTTAATAATAAGAGCTACAAAAGTGCCAAAACAGTGGTACATACCCTGGTTGATATTGTAAGTAAAAACGGTAACCTGCTTTTAAACGTTCCATTACGGGGAGACGGAAGTATCGATAGTGAAGAACGTGCAGTTGTTGAGGGAATAGGCGCCTGGATGCAGGTTAACAGCGAAGCAATTTATGGCACCCGCCCGTGGAAAGTGTTTGGAGAGGGCCCCGCAACAGATTCAGCGGCCCCAATTAGCGCGCAGGGCTTTAATGAAGGCAAAGGCAAACCATTCGGAGCCGAAGATATCCGGTTTACCGTAAAAGGCAAAACCCTTTACGCCATTATGCTGGGTTGGCCAACCGGGAATGAAGCCGTTGTTAAAAAGTTAGCAAAAAATAATGAAACAGGCAATGTAAACAGTGTAAGCTTGCTCGGAAACGGCAAGTTGAGTTTTGAGCAGACTGAGGCCGGTCTTAAAGTAAAATTGCCTGAGCAGGCACCCGGTAAAGATGCGTTTGTTTTAAAAATAGAAGGAGCTGTTTAATTTATATGATGAACCTGAAAACTTGTTACACCCTGATCACTGCCGTTTCACTGGCAGTTCCTTCTTTGGCGCAAACTTTTAAGCTGGTATCGCCGGATAAAAAAAACATTGTGGAAATAAACAATACCAGCAACCTGCAATATACAGTTTCCAGCAACGGTTTAACAATCGTCCATTCTTCATCACTCGGTTTCGAGTTTAAAGATGAACCGGCTCTCGGAACCGGCATGGCCGTAACCAGCCATGTGGAGCATTCTGTTAATCAAACCTGGGCGCCAATAGTAAAAGCTAAACACAGCATTGTAACCGACCATTACAATGAATTGGAATTATCACTGGTAGAAAAATCGGCACCAATGCGCCGCATGAACATATGGTTCAGGGCTTATAACGATGGTGTTGCATTTCGCTACCAGTTGTTCGGGGCTGATAAAATCGGCGACCGACAGATAGTAAAGGAGCTAACCACTTTTAACTTACCGGCAAAAGCAAAAACCTGGGTGGCAGACTATGGTAGTTATACCTCATCACAGGAAACCGAATTTCAACCGAAAAACCTAAACCATATCACAGAAAAAACAATTGCGGGCTTACCTTTGCTGGTAGAATTAGATCAGCATCATTATGCGGCTTTTACTGAAGCCAATATTGATAACTATCCGGGATTTTATATAGGATCGTCAAAAACTGACACCAGTGCTACCGACAAAATCAGCCTGATCACCAAGCTATCGCCCCTGCCCGGTGAAAATGAAAATGGTGTTAAAGCACGTTTCACTAATAACCTGCTTACGCCCTGGCGTGTAGTGATGCTGGCAGGTTCGCCTGGTAAACTGATTGAATCGGAACTGATACAAAACCTGAACCCGCCTAACGTTTTGAAAGATCCCGGCTGGATCAAACCTGGCATGAGCGCCTGGGATAACTGGTGGAGCGGAGACGTAAAAGTAGACATGCCGACCATCAAAAAGTATATAGACCTGGCATCGAAAGAGCGTTGGCCATACATGCTTATTGACTGGCAATGGTATGGGCCATTTAACAAACCAGAAGCAGATATTACCAAAGTGGCGCCGCGATTAAATATGCCAGAAATTTTAGCCTATGCCAAAGCCAAAAAGGTTAAATGCTGGCTTTGGCTATACAGCTCGGATGTTAACCGGAATGACAATTTTGAAAAAGCATTTCCGATTTACGAAAAATGGGGTATTGCAGGTATAAAAATCGACTTCATGGACCGCGATGACCAGCAAATGGTGAACTGGTACCGTCGTATCATCCAAACGGCTGCAAAATATCATTTGATGGTTGATTTCCATGGTGCATTTAAACCCGACGGCATCGAGCGGACCTATCCCAACATGGTCACCAGGGAAGGAGTTTTGGGAGAAGAATATTCAAAATTTTCGACCAGGATAACAGCGGAGCATAATACCACACTCCCATTCACACGTATGCTGGCCGGGCCAATGGATTATACTCCCGGCGGATTCCTGAATGTAAAGAAAAGCGATTTCAAAAAGGGAAGCCCTACCCAGGTAATGAACAGCCGATGTGCCGAGCTGGCAAAATTCGTGATCTACGAAAGTCCGTTTATGGTTTATTGCGATGCGCCTGAAAACATTTTGGGCAAGCCCGGAGCCGATTTTTTAAACGATATACCAACCGTTTGGGATGATACAAAGGTACTCGGCGGTTACCCGGGCCAATATGTCGTTATTGCCAAAAGAAGCGGGAAAGACTGGTATATCGGCGCGATGACAAACGATTCTGAAAGAACTGTACAATTGAAAATGGACTTTTTACCGGCGGGTAACTACACGTTATCATCATGGGGCGATGTGTTATCATCTCCTCAAGACCTAACCCGATCTGAAAAAAAGATATCGGCTAATTCCGTGATCAACATCCATATGGATACAGCAGGCGGATGGGCAGCTAAAATAACTGCCAAATAATTAATTGAGAACCTTTAATCCGGCATACAAAAGTTTAATACAATGATCAGATCATGACAAAGAATAAAACTCTTTTCCCATTTATATTAATAACCAGCTTATTCTTTTTATGGGGCTTCGCGCATAACCTCGACCCGATATTGATACCTCACTTAAAAAAGTCATTTACGCTCACAACAGTTCAGGCTACATTGGTAGATTCCGCCGTATTTATAGCCTACTTCGTGATGGCTTTACCGGCAGGTTTCATCATGAAAAAATACGGCTACAAAACAGGTATTATCACAGGGCTGCTAATTTTCGCGTTTGGTTCCTATTTATTTATACCGGCAGCCAATACACAGCAGTACACATTTTTCCTTGTAGCTTTGTTTATCATTGCCTGCGGGTTAACCATTTTAGAAACTGCCGCCAATCCATATGCTTCTTCATTAGGAGATCCCGCAACTTCTACACAAAGGCTTAACTTTGCGCAATCATTTAACGGGCTGGCTGCCACCCTCGCGCCTATAATTGGCGGACATATTATACTGACAAAAGGTTATACTCCGGCACAATTAAGCGCAATGACAGAACAGGGCCGTAAACTGGCGCTGGCCGCCGAAGCTTCATCAGTAAAAACACCCTATTTTATATTAGGCAGTGTGTTGGTGTTTATTGCCATACTTTTTGCGTTTACACGGCTGCCAAGGATCCAACAGCATGAAGGACATACAGCCAGCAAAAACATTTTCCATGCCTTGAAGCACCGTCATTTGGCCTGGGGTGTGGCTGCCCAATTCTTCTATGTTGGCGCGCAAGTTTGTGTATTTAGTTTGTTTATTCTTTATGCCACGAAATCTGCCGGACTTACGGAGGTGCAAACGACCTACTATCTTGGTTTGTGCGGCGCTGCATTCCTGATAGGCAGGTTTATTGGTACTTTCCTGATGAGGTATTACAGCTCGGCTGTTTTACTTGCAGTTTATGCGGGTATCAATATTTTGCTATCCGCAATCGCCATTTTTGGTCACGGCATGATCACGGTTTACACAGTAATTGGGATCTGTTTCTTCATGTCCATTATGTTTCCAACCATTTTCGCGTTGGGTATAAAAGATTTAAAAGCTGATACAGAATTTGGCAGCAGCCTGATCATTATGTCTATTGTCGGTGGTGCTGTTTTACCAAGGATATTCGGCTATATCAGCGATGTAACCGGCAATATTCAAAATGGTTATGTGGTACCGTTAGTATGCTTTGCGGTGGTGGCCCTTTTTGGATTAAAAGGACATCGTGTAAAAGTGGGGCCGGAAAATGTACCGGTTTCAACTATCCTTTAACAATTAATCCGTTTTCGATATGCAAGAAATCAATCTGCCTAAGATAACTTTTGGAACCAGTGGATTAGGAAATTTATATGTAGCACTTCCAGATGATGTTAAATGTGCTATTGTTGCCGAATGTATCAGGCATTCTCCTAAACCGGCTGTATTTGACTCAGCCGGGAAATACGGCGCGGGGCTCGCGCTCGAATCATTGGGAAAGGCTTTGGCAATACTAAATGTCTCCCCATCGGAGGTACTGATCAGTAATAAATTGGGCTGGCTGCGTACGGCGTTAAAAAGCCCCGAACCTACTTTTGAACCGGGTGTTTGGCGCGACCTGAAATATGACGCCGTTCAGCGAATAAGTTATGAAGGCATCCTGGAATGTTATGAACAGGGAAATGAGTTGCTGGGCAATTATCGTGCAGAACTGGTATCGGTACATGACCCCGATGAATACCTTAATGCAGCAAAAGATAAACAGGAACAAGCACAACGTTACCGGGATATATTGGAAGCCTACCGTGCGCTGAATGAATTGAAACTGAATAGCAAAGTAAAAGGTATTGGTGTAGGTTCGAAAGACTGGCGGATCATCAAAAAGATAACGCAGGATGTAAAATTGGATTGGGTAATGATCGCCAATAGCATGACAATTCATAGCCATCCGCCAGAATTAATTGAATTTATGCAGGAGCTTGAAAAGCAAGGAACTTTGATNATNAATTCCGCCGTTTTTAANGGCGGCTTTTTAACCGGGTCTGATTATTATAACTATCGGTTAACTGATCCGGTAAAAGACAAACATTTACATCGTTGGCGAGAGTTGTTTTATCGCTTATGTGCAGATTATAAAATAAAACCGGCGGATGCCTGCGTGGCTTTTGGGTTAAATGGCCCGGGCGTTAAAAGTATCGCCCTGAATACCACAAATCCCGACAGGGTTGCACAAAATGTTTCGCTGGCTTCATTAAAGATCCCAACACAATTTTGGAAAGAAATGAAAGAGTATGGCTTAGTTGACGAATCATACGCTTCCGCTTATCTGTAAAAATTATATATCACTATGAAAAGATACTGTTTGGCCCTCGATTTAAAGGATGATCCGCAATTGATAGCGGAATACGAACATTGGCATAAGGCTGAAAATAGCTGGCCGGAAATACGCAAAAGCATACTGGACGCGGAAATTCTTGATATGCAGATCTATCGCACGGGAAACCGGCTGTTTATGATCATGGAAACGAGCGACCATTTTGAGGCAAAGAAAAAAGAAGAAATGGACGCGCTAAATCCTAAAGTACAGGAATGGGAGCAACTCATGTGGCTATTTCAACAACCCCTCCCCTGGGCAAAAGAAGGAGAAAAATGGGTGATCATGAAACAGATTTTTAAACTTTAAGAACGGGTGATATACAGATAATATTGCGAAGAAACAGGGCTGAACGATTCATTGCGCAACGCTCAATCACAAACATAAGATACTGATTTGGAATAAATTAAAAGCATAACGCCATTCCAGATTGCGGGCATACAACGGGAAAGACGCAAATCATAGCGGTCTTTCCCGTTTTCAGGGTGACTTAGTTTTTATGACCTTCGGTTAAGGACTAAACACCAATTTATCGTCAGCACCACATCAGTTATTTATTTTCACTTCGCCGTTGATTACCTCGAATGGTATCCACAGATAACCGGATTTTTCCAGGTCAAGTTTGTTCCACAGATCTCCCATGAAGATAAAATTTGAAGGTTTTCCGTTTACCGGCAAAACATAATTTCCCTGGGCAAAGAATGTTTGTTCTGCATTAGCACCGATGCAGGGGTTACCTATCTCAGTCCACGGCCCCATGATACTATCCGCAGTTGCATAAGATGCCGCGTTGGGGCTCCAACCAGAGCACCCCGAAGTGATCAGGAAATATTTGTCGTTATTTTTGAAAAGTGCCGGGCTTTCGCGGTTTCTGTCGATCAGAATCCGGGTATAATGTTCCGTTGGCTTCAAATAATCATCTGTCAGCTGGCAAACGTGCATAGTGTTGTTATTTTCAGATGAATAAATAACGTAGGCTTTCCCATCAGTATCCTTAAAAAGTGTCATGTCACGCAGCATTTGATTGTTTGGTTTGATACTGCCCAGGTATGTGTATGGCCCCTTGGGCGAATCGCTTATAGCAATACCGGCCTTTGAATCCTGGTAATCATTTCTGTCACTATGGAACCACATCACAAATTTTTTGGTTTTCTCATTGTAAAGCACCTTGGGCCGTTCAATTACCCTGCCAGTATCCAAATCGTTTGACTGGTCACCTGTCACAGATCTTAATGCAGTTCCCAGATTTTTCCAATGTTTCAGATCCGTCGACGAATAACATGATACCCCGCCTGCAGGAACCCGGTAATCTTCCCAGCTTTGCCCGGAAACCAGCCAGGTTTTGCCCTTTTTAATTTCGCCAAACAGGTAATATACCTCATTATAATAAAGTAGCCCTGCCCCATGAGCATTAATCTGATTTCCGTCAGTGTCTTTAAAGTCTCCGCCCGAAATCATGTTTTGCGACCGTGCCTGGTTATTTAAAAATATGGATAAGATCAGGATCAGTACCGTATACTTCATATATTTTGTTTTCTATTTAACAGATCGAATAGAGTTTAAAAATAGGTAAAAAAAAAGGATGGTTACTCTACACTCAACCGTCCTTTTACTTTGCGCCTCACTATAAAAAGTGATTGTGATCACTTTTTATAGTGAGGCGCATCATATTGAAGACTAAATTCATTCGTGATCTTTGTCATTAAACAAGGAAACGCTGATGGAGAATGCCGCGCTGCTAAAAGCAATTATTGAAAATGCCATAGACGGCATTATTACCATAAACAGCCACGGAATTATCGAATCTATTAATCCGGCAGCATGTAATCTGTTTCAATACAGTCCCGGCGAAGTAATTGGTAAAAATGTATCTGTTTTAATGCCCCCGCCCGATAAGGAGCTGCACGATGGTTATATAAACCGTTATCAAAATACAGGCAAGCCGCACATTATAGGTTTTGGCCGCGAAGTTAAGGGGTTAAAAAAAGATGGCTCCGTATTCCCTTTCCGCCTGGGGGTAAGTGAAGTGCAGTTTTCAGGCCGAAAAATCTATACCGGTTTTATCCATGACCTCACACGCGAAAAGGAGGCAGAAGAAAGATTAAAGGAGTACGCCGTCCATTTAGAAGAGCTGGTGGAAGAGCGTACAATTTCTTTAAAGCATTCGGTAAGCGAATTGCTGCAGGCTAAAGAAGAAGTTAGCCTGTCATTAGAGAAAGAAAAAGAACTTGGCCAGATGAAAAGCCGTTTTGTATCAATGGCCTCGCACGAGTTCAGGACCCCGCTGAGCAGTATCCAATTGTCGGCCATCCTTGTTGAAAAATATGCGCAGGAGTTTAGCAATCCTAACATCAGCAAACACATCGCCAAAATAAAAACGTCGGTAGGTAACCTTACGGGTATCCTGAATGATTTCCTGTCGCTCGAAAAACTTGAAGCCGGCAAGGTCGAGCCCATATTTACCGAATTTAACCTGGTAAAATTTGGCGAGGAAATAACAGAAGAAATGCAACTGGTAGCCAAACAAAACCAAAATATCATTTATCAGCATACCGGTACTACCAGTGTTTTTAAATTGGATCCCGCACTGTTAAAAAACTGCATCATTAACCTGATCAGCAACGCCATCAAATACTCGGGCGAAAATACCTTTATTGAATTTAACACGGAGGTAGCCAGCGATCAGTTGGTTGTTGTGGTTAAGGATAATGGTATAGGCATCCCTGAAAGTGACCAGAAGCACTTGTTTGAAGCGTTTTTCAGGGCACACAATACCGGCAATATATCAGGTACTGGTCTCGGCCTTAATATAGTGGCGCGCTACGTTGGCCTGATCAACGGCACGGTGCAATTTGAAAGCAAAGTTAATTACGGAACATCATTCACGCTCACATTTTCGCAATCATGAAAAAAAGTATCCTCATTATTGAAGACAATACCGATATAAGGGAAAGCACCGCCGAAATACTGGAGCTTTCCGGCTACCTGGTATTACAGGCCGGTAACGGCAAAATTGGTGTGGATTTAGCTATAAAGCATAAACCCGACCTTATTTTGTGCGATATCATGATGCCCGAGCTTGACGGGTATGGCGTGTTATTCATGCTCAGTAAATCGCCCGAAACGGATAATATACCCTTTATATTTTTAACCGCGAAAGCCGAACGGGTAGACTTTAGAAAAGGCATGGAAATGGGTGCCGATGATTATCTTACCAAACCTTTTGACGACATAGAATTGCTTAATGCCATTGATAGCAGGTTGAGCAAAAAAGAAAAACAACAGGCATTTTTTAGCAGGTCGCTGCAAAAAATAGAGCACCTGGCCATCAATTCGCGCAACGGCGCTGCCGAGTTAAACGCACTGATAGCCAGTCGAAAAATAAGGCAGATAAGAAAAAAACAAGTGTTATTTTACGACGGCGATAGCCCGCAGGGAATTTACCTGGTAATGGAAGGCAGCATAAAAACATTTAAACTGGCCGAAGACGGCAGGGAACTGATGACCGGCTTATACAAAGCCGACGACTACCTTGGCGTACATGCCCTGCTGCTTGATGATGCTTATGGCGAAACTGCCGAAGCAACCGAAGACGCGGCCATATGCCTGCTGCCGAAAGATACCGTTTTAACCATGCTTGACCGGTATCCCGACGTTGGCCGGCAATTTTTGAAAATACTGTCAAACAATATCAAAGAAAAGGAAGAACAGCTAATCGAGCTGGCCTACCATTCTGTAAGGAAACGGCTGGCACAGGTATTAGTAAGGCTGAACAAGCAAAACGGCGAAAAACAGGAATTTAAAATATCAAGGGAAGAAATGGCATCAATGGCCGGTATGGCTACCGAAACGGTAAGCCGTACGCTTTCTGATTTTAAAGAGGAAGGCCTGATAGAAAAGAAAGGTGCAACCATCAATATAACAGACCTTAACAAGCTGGTAAAAATGAGAAACTGACAAAGGTCATTTTTTTCACTGACCGCACTCATGGTTTTGCCGGTGCCATCCGGGTAGTTTTGTTTAATATAAATGTGCACAGATGAAAGTTGTAGCTTACAGTATCAAGGCGTTCGAAAAGGAATTTTTGGCAAGAGCGAACCAAAAAAAACATGATATTACCCTTATCTCTAACCCATTAAATTCTGAAACCGCGGTTTATGCCGAGGGTAAGGAAGCGGTAGTTGTTTTTACCAATGACGATGTATCTGCCTATGTTATCAACCAACTGGCCGATCTCGGCGTTAAATATATTGCTACCCGGTCGGTTGGTACAGATCATATAGATAAAGAAACAGCAGCTTCGCGCAACATAAAACTGGCCAACGTACCAGAATACTCGCCGCAGGCTATTGCCGAACATACCGTTGCCATGGCACTTGCCCTGAACAGGCATTTAACCGAATCAAACGCCCATAGCCACCTGTTTGATTTCAGGCTGAATGGCCTCATGGGGTTTAATTTATCAGGCAAAACAGTTGGCATTATTGGCCTGGGACATACCGGGCAGGCGGTTGCTGCTATCTTTAATGGCTTTGGCTGTCGTGTTATTGGCTATGATCCGATTGTCAAATCAAACTTGCCAGGAGTTGAACAAGTGCCTATGAATGATCTGCTTACTACCGCCGATATCATTTCATTACATGCCCCCCTCAGCCCCGAAAACTATCATATGATCAATAATGACACCCTTACTTTGATGAAAGATGGAGTCATGCTCCTGAATACTTCGCGGGGAGGATTAATTGATACTGAAGCGGCATTACAAGCCCTTGAAGCCGGTAAAATAGGTTATTTAGGACTGGACGTTTATGAAAAAGAAAAGGGTCTGTTTTTTGAGCAGCATCAACATGATACCGATAAGGACCCTTTGCTGGAAAAACTGATGACCTTTAAAAATGTACTCATCACCCCCCATCAGGCTTTTTTAACCAGTGAGGCATTACAGCAGATAGCTAATCAAACCATAAAAAACCTTGATCAATGGCAGGCTAAAAAGTGCGTTGGAAATGCGTGTGTGTGTTCAAAAAACTGCAAAGCGACCGGTGAGCTATCAACGGTTAATACTACCAAAGCTTAATATTTATGAAAATCCCTCAGCACCTTATTGATAAATACAACGTTGCTGCTCCCCGCTATACCAGTTACCCTACCGTACCGTATTGGAACACTGATAACTTCGACAAAGAGGAATGGCGAAAATCAGTATCGCTTTCTTTTAAGGAAAGTAACGATCGTGACGGGATCAGCCTGTATATTCACCTGCCATTTTGCGAAAGTCTGTGTACCTATTGCGGTTGTAACACCCGCATCACCAAAAACCACCGGGTAGAAGAGCCATACATTAAAGCTGTTTTGATGGAATGGGCCATGTACCTCAATACCTTTGAAAGCAAACCCGTTATCAGGGAAATACACCTCGGCGGCGGCACACCTACATTTTTTAAACCAGAACACCTGGCCATACTGATCAATGGTATATTAAATTCATCAACTATCCATCCCCGGGCCGAGTTTAGCTTTGAGGCGCACCCCGCTAACACAACTGTTGATCATTTACAGGTTTTATACAATCTTGGTTTCAGG
>JGI24737J22298_10000239_pt1 | contig 18290 bp, 10 predicted proteins | sample KBSCornC3_FD_22298 | JGI IMG/M metagenome (IMG submission 22298) | reverse complement strand
TATTATTTATCCTGTTTTATATAGTTTGTTAGTTATTATCTGCATATTGATTGCAGTTGCTTATTTTACTTTATTAGACCGAAAAGTTATGGCCTCAATGCAACGTCGACGAGGGCCAAATGTGGTAGGAATATGGGGTTTATTGCAACCATTAGCGGACGGGCTAAAGTTATTTGTTAAAGAATCTATTATTCCAGTTAATGCAAATAATTTTTTATTTATATTAGCGCCCTTATTGACTTTTGTTTTAAGTTTAATAAATTGGGCTTTTATTCCTTATACAAGTACTGGTTCATTAGTGGATGTTGAGGCTGGTATGTTATTTATTTTTGTCTTTTCTTCTTTTGGTGTTTATGGGATTATTTTAGCGGGTTGATCTAGTAATTCAAAATACGCTTTTTTAGGGGCATTACGTGCTTCTGCTCAAATGATTTCATATGAGGTATCCATTGGATTGATATTAATTTCTGTTTTATTATGTGTAGGTTCTACAAATTTGTATCAAATTGTTATACATCAAAATACGTTCTTCTATTGGCATTGCTGATATTTATGGCCTCAGTTCCTTTTATTTTTTTTCTCAGCATTAGCTGAAACAAATAGAGCTCCTTTTGATTTGGCTGAAGCTGAAGCTGAACTGGTTGCGGGTTATTTTATTGAATATTCAGCAATGGCTTTTGCTTTATTTTTCTTAGGGGAATATTCAAATATGTTAGTAATGTGTAGTCTGATAGTTATATTTTTTTGCGGTGGGTGGTTCTCCCCAATTGCATTTTTGCAATTTCCAATTTGATTCGGTATTAAACTTGCTATCTTTTCTTTTTGGTTTGTTTGAGTTCGAGCAACATATCCGAGATTACGGTATGATCAATTAATGCAGTTGGGATGAAAATCCTTTCTTCCTATTTCGGTAGGATTAGTTCTTGTTGTTGCTAGTTTATTGTTTAGTTTTGATGCATTACCTAATGAAGTTATAAGTCTATAATAAATGCTATCACTCTTTAATTATTTATCTTTTTCAACATTAATATTTGTAGTTGGTTTGTGAGGTATGGCTCTTAATAAAAAAAATGTAATAACAATTATTATGGCAATTGAAATTCTTTTATTAGGCGCAAACTTAAATTTTATTATTTTTTCAATATTCCTGGATGATTTTAAAGGTCAGGTTTTTTCTTTATTAATTTTAACAGTAGCTGCTTCTGAGTCTGCTATCGGTCTTGCTATTTTAGTTTTATTTTATAAAAAACATCAAACAATTGATTTTGATTATATTTATGGATTGCGTGGTTAAATTTTTGTTTCATCTATAAATTATAAAAATATCAAGTCTAAATAATTAATTAATAAAAATTAATCGCATGTATAATAACCCATTTATTTCAAGATGACTATTTTCTACAAATCATAAAGATATTGGTACTTTATATTTGATATTTGGTGCTTTTTCAGGAGTTATTGGAACAACTTTATCAGTATTAATCCGGGCAGAGTTAGCTTACCCTGGAAATCAACTTTTATTAGGAAATCATCAATTTTATAATGTTATAATTACAGCTCATGCTTTTATAATGATTTTTTTTATGTTAATGCCTATTTTAATAGGTGGTTTTGGAAATTGATTTGTACCTATTTACATTGGAGCTCCTGATATGGCATTTCCACGTTTAAATAATATAAGTTTTTGGTTGTTGCCACCATCATTGTTATTATTACTTGGATCCTCTTTAGTTGAAGTTGGAGCTGGTACTGGTTGAACTGTATATCCACCATTATCTTCAGAGCAAGCTCATTCTGGACCATCCGTTGATATGGCTATTTTTTCATTACATTTATCAGGAATTTCTTCGATTTTAGGAGCAATAAATTTTATTACTACTATTTATAATATGCGTTTTCCTGGGATGACTTGACATAGATTACCTCTGTTTGTTTGATCTGTTTTTATTACAGCTATTTTGTTATTACTCTCTCTTCCTGTATTGGCTGGTGGTATCACTATGTTATTAACAGATAGAAATTTTAATACTACATTTTTTGATCCGGCTGGTGGAGGAGATCCTGTTCTTTATCAACATTTGTTTTGATTTTTTGGTCATCCCGAAGTATATATTTTAATTTTACCAGCTTTTGGGACAATTAGTCAAATAATTGAAATTTTTTCTAAAAAAAGAATTTTTGGATTTTTAGGAATGGTCTATGCTATGTTATGTATTGGATTTTTAGGCTTTATCGTATGAGCACATCATATGTATACAGTTGGTTTAGATATAGATACGAGAGCTTATTTCACAGCAGCAACAATGATTATAGCAGTACCAACAGGTATAAAAGTTTTTAGCTGATTAGCAACTTTATGGGGAGGTTCTATAAAATTAAATACTCCAATGTTATTTACTCTTGGTGTATTAGTTTTATTCACGATTGGAGGTGTAACCGGGGTTGTTTTAGCAAATTCGGGATTAGATGTGGCAATGCATGATACATATTACGTGGTGGCACATTTTCATTATGTACTTTCAATGGGTGCAATGTTTAGTGTTTTTGCAGGATTTTATCTTTGAATTGGAAAGATTACAGGTCGTCAATACCCTGAATTTTTAGGTCAAATTCATTTTTGAACTTTCTTTTTAGGAGTAAACTTAACTTTTTTTCCTATGCATGCATTAGGGTTAGCAGGTATGCCTCGCCGAATACCAGATTATCCTGATGCTTTTAGTGGTTGAAATTGAGTTTCTTCATTAGGTTCATGAGTTTCTGTAATTTCTTTAATTATATTTTTTGTAATTGTTTATTTAACTTTTGTTTCGGAAAAAAAATTTGAGAATAAAAAAACTTTAGGGTTTTTATATAAAGATTAAAAAAATGAAATTTACATATAGATTAAGTTTAATTGCTTTATTCGAATATTTAATAGCTAATTTATTAAGGTCTCCTTTTTCATATTTGGATTCTCCTGAAATTTGACAAATAGGATTTCAAGATCCAGCATCCCCTATAATGCAAGGAATTATTGAATTACATCATGATTTATTCTTTTTTCTAATAATTGTTCTTAGTTTTGTTTTTTGATTACTTTTTAAAATAATTTTTACATTTAATTCAATTTCAAATAAAATTATTACTAAGACAATTAATTATGGAACTATTATAGAAATTGTATGAACGATTGTTCCAGCATTAGTTTTATTATTAGTTGCTATTCCATCTTTTACACTTTTATATTCAATGGATGAGGTTTTAGATCCAATGCTAACATTAAAAGTTATAGGACATCAGTGGTTTTGAAGTTATGAATACTCAGATTATACAGCATTAAATTTAACATCAGATACTTCATTTGTCTATGATAGTTATATGATTTTAGAGGAGGATTTAAATATTGGTGAGTTTCGATTGCTTGAGGTGGATAATCGTGTAGTGCTTCCAACATATACACATATTCGTGTGCTAGTTACATCAACTGATGTTTTACATAGTTGAGCTATTCCTTCATTAGGTTTAAAAATAGATGCTTGTCCTGGAAGATTAAATCAAATTTCTACTTTTATAAATCGACCTGGTGTATATTATGGTCAATGTAGTGAAATTTGTGGAATTAACCATGGTTTTATGCCAATTGCTTTAGAAGTGGTTAATTTTAAAGACTATGCTTCTTGAATTTTTATAAAATATTCTGAAGAAAATATATAAGTAGAGAGTAATGTCAGTAGGTTGTTTATTAGTAAAATATAGTCAATATTTAGTACGATGTTGTTTAAAAAGTATTATAACAGCTCATATTAAGTATAATAGCATTTCTTTAATAATTTTTAAAGAATATATGCTTTCACTTTGTGCTTTTTTAAAAAAACATACCAATGCGCAATTTAAAATGTTACTTGATATTGTTGTAATTGATTATCCTCTGAGAAAAGAAAGATTTGAAGTGGTTTATGTTTTTTTAAGTGTTCATAGGAATTCTCGCCTTGTAGTCAAGTGCCAATTGACAGCTTTATCAGCTCTTGCATCAATAAGTCAATATTACTCAGCTGCTTCTTGATTTGAGAGGGAGGCTTGAGATTTATTTGGTGTATTTTTTTTAAATAATTTTGATTTAAGACGTATTTTAACGGATTATGGGTTTGAAGGTCATCCTTTTCGAAAAGATTTTCCACTAAGTGGTTATGTGGAATTACGTTATGATGAAAACCAAAAGCGAATTATTTCTGATTTTGTAGAAGTTTCTCAAGAATATAGACATTTTGATTTCTTATAAGATAGTTAATTTCAAATGCTTTTTTTAAGCATATTAAAATAATCATAAATTATAATATGGAAAATTTAATAAAAAGATATATAACATATAAGCATTCTTATCATTTAGTGGATCCAAGTCCTTGACCTATTTTTACTTCGTTTTCTGCGTTAGTTTTAACAGGTGGGTCGATATTATACATGCATTCATATAAGAATGGTGGCTTACTAATGATACTTGGTTTTTTATTAGTTTTATTTTCAATTACTTGCTGATGACGAGATGTTATTAGGGAAGCAACATATGAGGGGCATCATACAAAACTTGTCCAGTTGGGTTTACGTTATGGTATGGTTTTATTTATTATTTCTGAAATACTATTTTTTGTAGCTTTCTTTTGAGCGTTTTTTCATTCAAGCTTATCACCAACTATAGAAATTGGAACAATATGGCCTCCTTATGGAATTGAGGTTTTAAATCCATGGCACATTCCATTATTAAATACTTTGATTTTACTTTTATCAGGATGTAGTGTAACATGAAGCCATCATGCATTGTTACATGATTATCGAAAGGAAGCTATTACTGGGTTAGTACTAACGATAGTACTTGCATTAATTTTTACTTCTCTTCAAGGATTAGAGTATATAACTGCTAATTTTACAATATCTGATGGGATTTATGGTTCAACTTTTTATATGGCAACAGGGTTTCATGGTTTTCATGTAATCTTAGGGACTATTTTTTTAGGTGTTTGTATGCAACGGATGCTAAAATATCATTTTACAGTTAGCCACCACTTTGGGTTTGAAGCGGCTGCTTGATATTGACATTTTGTAGATTTTGTTTGATTAATTTTATTTGTGTCTATTTATTGGTGAGGTGGTAAATAAAAAATTTACTTTTTTCTCTTTTTGGTGTTGTTTTAGTTCCTTTACATTTTTAATATTTTTTCTATAAAGGCTATATGTAATTATAACGTGGACTTAGTCAATAATATACAACATGGTAAAAAATTTAATTTTAAATGTAAAAAGATAAAAATGCAAAAATTAAATGTAAATGAATTATCTAAATTATTAGAAACTCAAATCAAGCAATCTAGTCCCAAAGAAGTTTCTTTGACAGAAACTGGGAAAGTATTAACGATTGGGGATGGAATTGCTAGAATTTATGGTTTAAAAAATGTGAAAGCTGGTGAGATGGTGGAATTTTCTTCAGGAATTAAAGGAATGGCACTTAATTTAGAAAGTGATAATGTAGGGGTTGTGGTTTTTGGAAATGATAAGTTTATTTCTGAAGGTGAACTTGTAAAACGAACCAAAAATATTGTTAGTGTTCCTACAGGAAAAGCATTATTAGGGAGAACCATAAATGCTTTGGGAGCTCCAATCGATGGAAAAGGTTCTATTAAAACAGATACTAGTGGGCGGGTTGAAGTTAAAGCCCCTGGTATTATTCCACGAAAAAAAGTATCAGAGCCAATGCAAACAGGATTAAAAGCTGTAGATAGTTTAGTTCCTATTGGTAGAGGGCAACGTGAACTTATCATTGGAGATAGACAAACAGGTAAAACTGCAATAGCTATTGATACAATTTTAAATCAAAAACAATTGAATTTAGCCTCTGAAAATTCAGAGAAATTATATTGTATATATGTAGCTATTGGGCAAAAACGATCTACTGTTGCACAATTAGTTGCTATATTAGAAAAAGAAGATGCTTTTTCTTATACTATTATTGTTGCAGCTACTGCTTCTGATGCTGCTCCATTACAATTTTTAGCTCCTTATACTGGATGTACAATTGGGGAATATTTTCGAGATAATAAAAAACATGCGTTAATTATTTATGATGATCTAAGTAAGCAAGCAGTTGCTTATAGGCAAATGTCTCTATTGCTACGAAGACCTCCTGGTCGAGAAGCATATCCAGGAGATGTATTTTACTTACATTCCCGTCTCCTAGAACGAGCTGCTAAATTAAATAGTGATTACGGGTCTGGTTCATTAACTGCATTACCGGTTATAGAAACACAGGCTGGAGATGTTTCTGCATATATCCCAACAAATGTGATTTCTATTACTGATGGACAGATCTTTTTAGAGGCTGAATTATTTTATAAAGGTATTCGTCCTGCTATAAATGTAGGGTTATCTGTTAGTCGAGTTGGTTCAGCTGCACAAATTAAAGCTATGAAACAGGTTGCAGGGAGTTTAAAATTAGAATTAGCACAATATCGAGAAGTGGAAGCCTTTGCACAGTTTGGTTCAGACTTAGATGCCTCAACGCAGCATACTTTAAATCGAGGAGCAAGATTAATTGAGCTATTAAAACAGAATCAATATGTACCATTACCTGTTGAATATCAAGTTGTTGTTGTTTATGCAGGAATGAGAGGCTATCTAGATCGAATCACTGTTTCACAAATTGAAAAATTTGAACGATCACTAATGGGACTATTGAAAACAAAATATCGACATTTTTTAGAAGAAATTAAAACGAAAAAACAGATTTCTTCTGAATTAGATTCTCAACTAAAAGAATTTTTTAATTCTGAGAAGTTTTTATAAAGGCTTTAATTAAAAAAAAACTTCGTTGGTTATAAAACCATATGTGAGTACAGTAGGATTCGAACCTACGATATACCAATTAGATATATACTAGTGTTCAAGACTAGCGCTTTCAACCACTCAACCATGTACCCAAGAATTTACTTGCTATCGGACTTGAACCGATACCTTATTTGAGAATTGATTTTAAGTCAATCGTGTCTACCATTCCACCAAGCAAGCAATTATATTATTTATAATTAAAAATTGATCGGAAAGAATGGGATTTGAACCCATGGTATATAAAAATATACAGCAATTTAGCAAATTGACACCTTCAACCACTCAGTCACCTCTCCTTTTTATAGTATTTTGTGTAAAAATTACATAAAATATATTGTTGATCATTTAGTACTTTAAACTAAGTAATTTACATTACGTGTATTTAAAAGCCTATCAAAGTTATTATCTATAACCAATCACCAATCTTTATTAAAAGATTTTAAAACTAGTTTTAAGAAAGTCTTCCTACTTGAGATGCTTTCAGTAGTTATACTTTATTGGCGTAGCTACTCAACAATGCTTTTTTATTAAAAACAATTGATTCACCATAGGCCAACTTGTTGTCGGTCCTCTCGTACTAGACACAAATTCTTTCAGTTTTAAACCATATATGATAGATAGGGACCAAACTGTCTCACGACGTTCTAAACCCAACTCATGTTCCACTTTAATCGGCGAACAACCGAACCCTTGGAACCTTCTGCAGCTCCAGGATGTGAAAAGTCGACATCGAGGTGCCAAACGACCCCGCCGATAAGAACTCTCGGGGGTCATAAGCCTGTTATCCCTGGCGTACCTTTTATCCGTTGAGCGATAATCTTACCACACAGAATTACCGGATCACTATGACCGACTTTCGTCCTTGTTTGACTTGTAAGTCTCACAATCAAATGAATTTTGCCATTATACTTAAAATTTAATTACAAAATTAAATTATATTCACCTTTGTACACCTCCGTTACTTTTTAGGAGGTGGCCGCCCCAGCCAAACTAGCAATCATACACTGTCTTTAATTCTTAAAGAATTAAATGAGTTCAAAATATTAAGAAGGGTGGTATTTCACGAATGCTTTCTTTTAATCCTAAGCTCCCACCTATACTACACAATTTAATTTTTGTAACAATATAAAAATCTAGTAAAGGTGCACAGGGTCTTTCCGTCTAATCATATAAAATCCGTATCTTCACGGATATTCTAATTTCACTGAAGTAATATTGGAGACAGTGAGGAAGTCGTTATACCATTCATGCAGGTCTAAAATTACTAGACAAGGAATTTCGCTACCTTAGGACCGTCAGAGTTACAGCCGCCGTTTACTGGAGATTAAATTAAAAGCTTTAACTTTAAATTCTTAACTTTACAGCACTGGGCAGGTATCAGACTCTATACATCATTTTACAATTTAGCAGAGTCCTGTGTTTTTATTAAACAGTCGCTACCTCATGTTTTTGACACCAAAATTAACATTATATAAAAAATTAATTTTGCCGCTCTTTATACCGAAGTAACAGAGTTATTTTGCCGAGTTCCTTCAATATTATTCGTTCAATCGCTTGGGTACTTTTATACCAATTCACCTGTGTCGGTTTAAGTACAGTTTAAACTTAAGAATTTTCCTGGAAAAGTATCATTCCATTTATTAAAATATAAATTAAAATAGATTGAATTTTTACTTTTCTGTTTTCTTAAATTATAAAAGAAATATTCAATCTTTTTCCTCATCAACATAAGTTTTCACTTTAGTCTTAGAGACTGTATAACTCATTGTAGAAAACCTGTACACTGAAATCTTCGAATTTACAGCGATATAGATTTGATACTATATTTTTCGTTACTTATGTCAGCATTCTCACTTTTGATTTCTCCAAAAAATTTTACAATTCTTCTTCAAAGAAGGTACAAAACGTTCCACTACCATAAAAATTTCATTTTATTTACTGCTTCGGTAAACTTTTTAGCCTCTATACATTTTCGGAAAAAATCAACTGGAATTAATTAATGATCTATTACGATTTCTTTAAAGGATGGCTGCTTCCAAGCCCACCTTTTAATTGTTTTTGTGTTAAATTCTCCTTTTTCACTTAAAAGTTATTTTAAGACCTTAGCATGTAATCTGGGCTGTTTCCCTCTCGACCTTCGACCTTATCATCGGAAGTCTGTCTATTATATATTTTCTCGACATATCGAGTTTTATGGTATTTGAAGTTTACTTACTTTCAGTAAGACGACCAAATCCCCATTAAGTAATAAGTGCTCTACCCCCATAATTAATTATATAATACTCTACCTAAATAGATTTCGTAGAAAACCAGCTATTGCTAAGTTTGATTAGCCTTTCACCCCTAACCACAATTCATCTCAGTATTTTGCTACATACACGAGTTCAGCCCTCAGTTGTTTTTTACAACAACATCAGCTTGATTATGGTTAGATCACTTAGCTTCGGGTACTATTAAAAATAATTAGTGCTTGTTAAAACTTGCTTTCGCTACGCCTACCTTTTACTAAGTTAAGCTCACTATTTTTAATAACTTGCTGACCCATTATACAAAAGGTACATTTATTCAAATAAAATCTTTGAATTAAATTATTATTTTAAATCTAATTTCAACTGCTATTTCACTCCCTTATGGGTTTTATTTCACCTTTCCCTTACGGTACTTGTTCACTATCGAATATAGTTAGTATTTAGACTTAGAAGGTGGGCCTTCTGTGTTCAAACAATTCTTCTCGAAAATCATTTTACTCACATAATTATCAAATAATTATAGTTATTCTTCATGTAAAAATCTACAAGACTAGCACTTTCTGTGGTATGTTTTTCAAAACATTTAATTTAATTGAAGAATTACTTTATTTGAATTTTTAGTCTTATTCCGATTTCGTTCGCCACTACTAACGGAATCTCGGTTGATTTCTTTTCCTCTAGATATTAAGATGTTTCAATTCTCTAGGTTTTATTAGATTTCTTTTAGAAATAAATTTTTTTAAAGGAAACTCATAGTTAATCATTCCTCACTTACTATGACTTTTCGCAATTTAATACGTCCTCTTTGACTAACTATATCTAGGTATTCATTAGATATAATAATTTTAAATTTTTTGATATTAAGTTTATTTATTTGCGAATAGAGAGATTTGAACTCTCAAATTTTGTTTGGAAGACAAATAATTTACCATTAATTTATACTCGCTTCATTATAAATTAGGATAATAGGATTCGAACCTATGCTCATGATGCCAAAAACCAATGCCTTACCTCTTGGCTATATCCTAATTTTTATTCCTTGTGAGAATTAAACTCACGTTCTCGCTCTGAAAAAGCAATGTCCTAATCACTAGACGAAAGGAACATATAAATACAAATTCGCTGAAAGAAATAGGATTCGAACCTATGAAAATATTAAATTAGTAAATTTACAGTCTACCGCCTTTAACCACTCAGCCATTCTTTCCTCTCATCACAGGAATTGAACCTATACTCCATTCATTAACAGTGAATTGCTTTACCAATTAAGCTAGATGAGATTAAACTATCTTTAAATTCGTTAATTACCTCAGAAGAGACTTGAACTCTTAAAAACTTTTCATAATAAGAAAACTAAATTCTAAGTTTAGCGCGTCTACCATTCCGCCACTGAGGCTTTTTAAATAGGCCTAAATAGATTCGAACTATCAACTCTACAAATATCACTTGTATACTCTACCATTGAGTTATAGACCTTAATCAATTTCTACTACGCTTAGAAAGATTCGAACTTTCATAACACGAATCCGAAGTTCGGAACTTTTCCAATTAAGATATAAGCGCTTCATATATGTATATTTTGGAGACAATTGGATTCGAACCAACACCTACATACTTGCAAAGTATGAACTCTATCCATTAAGCTATATCCCCTAAAATATAGGCCTAATAGGACTCGAACCTATAATAAAACCATTATGAGTAGTATGCTTTGCCTTTAAGCTATAAGCCCATGTCTAACTTTCACCAATTTGCAATAACTGGACTTGAACCAGTATTTTCAGAGCATGAATCTAACGAGTTACCAAATTACTCTATATTGCAATCATTTTAAAATTTTGTACCGTATGAGACTCGAACTCATAACCTTTGAACTACAAAATCAATGCTCTACCAATTAAGCTAACAGTACAATTTTATATAAGATTTTAATTTTTAGAAATTTTTTTAGAAAACTTATTTTTAAATTTCAATAACTGTTTATTTTCAAAAGTCGTTACTTTTCCTTTTAACCAAGGTGCTGTATTAAAAATATCTACTACTAATGGAAAAAAATAAAACTGACTATACTTAGTATATAAAATACCGGTTGAGTATATAAATTGAAATTGTGAATTAAAAAAAGCAGTTTGACGTTTCATTATAAATTATTTTTTTATAAAAAGTTTTTAATCTAAATCTGAATGTACTGGGACTTGAACCCAGAACCTTTAAGTTAAAAGCTTACAGCTCTACCTTTGAGCTATACATTCGTTATTTTTTAATTGTTTAGAATTGGATTCGAACCAATGACACAAACAGTTTCAGTGTTTTACTCTACCACTGAGCTACCTAAACTTAAATATTCTAATCAAGTTTCACCATCAAAAGCTATATATGAAATATATAGAAATTACTTAGGAATTCTGATGGGATCCAGTATTGCTATATATAATATGAATTTTTTCAAATAAAAAATATAAATGAATGCTATTAAATTTATAATATTTCCAGCTACAGGTTCCCCTACAACTACCTTGTTACGACTTCACCACAGTCACTAATTTTAATCTAATAGGAAAATTCCTAATTTTACTCACAGAGTCTCCACCAGGTTATTTAATGCTTACTTAAAATAAAACCAATTTCCAGGGTGTGACGGGCGGTGTGTACAAGATCTAAGAACATATTCACCACAACGTACTAATTTGTGATTACTAGCGATTTCAACTTCATGCTCTCGAGTTACAGAGAACAATTCGAACTAAAATTACTTTTCAAGATTTGCTCCAACTCACATCTTTGCTTCTCATTGTAATAACTATTGTAACACGTGTGTAGCCCAGTTTATAAGGGCCATGACGACTTGACGTCATCCCCACTTTCATCTTATATATCATAAGCAATTTTTTAGAGTTCTAATTAAATTATTTAATTGAGCAACAAAAAATAGGGGTTACGTTCGTTAAAAGGACTGAACCAAACGTTTCACAACACGAACTGACGACAGCCATGCAACACCTGTATATTATACAAAAACTGGTAAGATTTTACGCGTAGTATCGGATTAAACCACATGTTCCACCGCTTGTTTAGATCCCCGTCAATTCCTTTAAGTTTCAACCTTGCGATTGTACTCCCCAGGCGGAATATTTAACGCGTTAGCTATAATGCTGAAAGTTTATTCCAACATTTAATATTCATCGTTTACTGTATGGACTACTAGGGTATCTAATCCTATTCGCTCCCCATACCTTCGCACCTCAGTATCAGTTAAGGACCAGATAGTTGCTTACGCCATTGGTATTCTCTCTAATTTTATCAAATTTCACCTTTACATTAGAAATTCTACTACCCTCTACCTAACTCTAGTTTTGTTGTCTGTAATACGTTATAAAGTTATGCTTTACAATTTAATAATACACATAAACAAACCACCTACGTGCCCTTTACGCCCAGTTAATCTGAATAACACCTGCTCCTTTCGTATTACCGCGGCTGCTGGCACGAAATTTGCCGGAGCTTCTTCTGTAAATACTGTCAATTTCGTCTTTACTGATAGTGCTTTACAAATAGTCTCCTATTCTTCTGATCACACACGAAATATTGCTGGATCAAGCTTTCGCTCATTGTCCAATATTCCACACTGCTGCCTTCCGTAGAAGTCTGAACCTTATCTCAGTTTCAGTGTGGCTACTCGTTCTCCCAAACTAGCTAAGGATCATCGGCTTGGTAAGCTTTTACCCTACCAACTACCTAATCCTATATAAGCTTATCTTTTAACGATATATAATCTTTATTGCTTTTAACACAACACATTTAGTATTAGCTAATATTACTTAGTTATCCTAAATTAAAAGGTAAATTCTTATACGTTACGCACCCGTTCGCTACTTATATGATTAAATATATCCGTTCAACTTGCATGTGTTATGCATATTTCTAGCGTTCATTCTGAGCCAGGATCAAACCCTTCTTTAGAAAAATGTATTATGTTATATTTTTATAAATAATATAAATTCTCAATTTAGCAATTCAAATATATTTTATACAAAGATATTAAGTAAAGTTTAAATTATTTTAAGCCTATTTTTGCTATACACAACTAAAATTTAAATATTAATCTATTTTTATTATAATTTAACAACAATTCTTGCTATAAAACTTATTCACATAAGTTAAAATTTCACTTCTAGAAACACCACTAGAATTTCTTTTCTTTAAGAACCAAAAAATTGATTTTTCTTATTTCCTAGGACTTTTCTAATTAATAAACTAAACCTTTTAGTAGTATCGGATTTGAACCCATAACCTTTTCTGTGTAAAAGAAATGCTCTACCAATTGAGCTAACCACTAAAATTTGACGAATAATGGGGCTTGAACCCATAACCACCAGATCCACAAACTAGTACTCTACCAATTGAGCTATATTCGTTATACTCATTAGCTTCAATATCAGACTAAAAGTGGATTTGAACCACTATTATTAGATTTGCAATCCAATACATTACCAATTATGTTATTTAGTCTAAATTCCGGGTTAAACAGGACTTGAACCTACATCTTTCAAAATGACAATTTGAAGCTTTACCAAATTAAGCTATTAACCCTGATTAAAATTCACTTAAAATGCAAATAATAATAAAAAAGCAATCATTAATACAAATAGAGCAACCGCTTCAGTTAACGCAAATCCAAGTAATGCATATGTAAATAATTGATTTACTAATGAAGGATTCCGTGCCACTCCTGTAATTAATGCTGCAAAAACTGTACCAATACCTAAACCTACCCCAGCTAATCCAATTGTTGCTAATCCTGCTCCAATAACTTTTGCACTCTCTAAAAGCATAGAATTTTCTTTTTAAGAACCTGTTAACCACTTATTATCCAATAAGATAATAATTTTAAAATTATTAATTTGTTATATTGTATAATACATGTATATACATGAAAAAAACTGAAGTTTTTACGGGTTTAAAATAATAAACTTATTTTAGTTTAAATTAATTATATAATAAAAAACTTGCAGAATAAAAATAATCTAGAAAAAAAGAGGGTACCATTCCTAATAATAAAACCATAAAAATAAAAGGAAAAAAAATACAAAATTCACGTTGAGATAAATCTATATAAATAGAATTATATTGAATTTTCAAGTTTCCTAAACAAATACGATTATAAAGTCAAATGGAATATAACGACCCAAAAAATATTCCAGAAGTTCCAAGAAAACTTACTAACCAATTTTGGTTAAAGCTCCCAATTAATATTAAAAGTTCTCCAACAAAACTGCTAGTTCCAGGTAATCCTAAATTACTTAAAGAAAAAAATAAAAAAACTAAAGAAAAAATAGGCATAACTAAAGTTAACCCGCTGTAATATTTTATTAAACGTGTATGATGACGATCATATAGGACCCCAATACATAAAAAAAGAGCACTAGCAACAAGTCCATGACTTATTGACATAAACAAACCACCAATTAAACCCTGAATTGTATTTGAAAACAAACCTAATAATCCAAAATTCATATGAGCTACAGAAGAATACGCAACAATTCTCTTTAAATCAATTTGACGTATTGTTGTCAAAGAACTATAAAGAATTGAAATAATACTAATAGTATACACAAGCGGAGTAAAATAAAGATTAGCATAAGGAAATAGTACAAAAGAAAATCGCACTAAACCATAAATACCTAATTTTAACAAAACACCTGCTAAAATAACAGAACCTACTGTAGGAGCCTCAACATGAGCTTCTGGTAATCAAATATGAAAAGGTACTGGTAATCAAATATGAAAAGGTATAACTGGAAGTTTAACAGCAAAGGATACAAAAAACATAAGTCATAACAATAGCTGCCTATCTGTACTAAATTTGTGTGAAGCTAAAGTCAAAAAGTTTGTTGTTCCAGCTTCAAATAAAATAAGAAGAATACCTAATAACATTACTAGCGAACCTAATAATGTATAGATGAAAAAAAAGTAAGAGGCTTTAATTCTACGTTCCCGAGACCCCCAGATACCAATAATTAGAAACATTGGAATTAAAACACTTTCAAAAAAGATATAAAATAATACCAAATCTAACACAGAAAAAATAAGCAATAAAAAAACTTCTAAAAATAAAAACAGAAGTAAAAAGCTCTTCACATTTAAAATAATATTTTTCCATCCAGCTAAAATACAAATTGGAATTAAAAATGTAGTTAATATTATAAAAAACAAGGAAATCCCATCTAAACCTAAAATGAAATTTATACCAAGAAAAGACAATCAATATTTATAAAATAATCATTGAAAAAATAAACTACTTTTTTCAAAAAAAATTCATAAAAACAGTGATAAATAAAAAGTTAATATCGAAAAGAATAATGCTAACTTTTTAGCTAATAATTGTGATGAAGCCGAAATAAATATTAGACATAAAATACCTATACAAGGACAAAGAAGTGTTAATATTAAACTCATTGGTAATTTAGTTAAAATAATTACATACTAACTATATAATATTCTATTATAATAAAAAAACTAAATGTATATATCATAAACTTACCGTACTTTTCCTAAAACTTAATAATCTTATTATCGATCAATTTCACCAAAAACGATATCTTGTGTACCTATAATAGTCACGACATCAGCAATCATATGCCCTTGTGCCATAAAATTTAAACCTTGTAAATGAGCAAAGCCAGGAGCTTTTATTTTACATCTATAAGGTTTATTTGAACCATCTGAAACTAAGTATATTCCGAATTCCCCCTTTGGAGCCTCAGCTGAAACATAGGCTTCATTAGCTTCTATGTTAAATCCTTTAGAATATAATTTAAAATGATGAATTAAAGCTTCCATTGAACTTTTAATCTCTTCTCGTGAAGGGGGCGTAAGTTTTCTATCATCAATTTTAACAAGTCCTTCAGGAAGTTGATTGATACATTGTAAAATAATTTTAACACTCTGACGCATTTCACCAATACGTACTAAATAACGATCGTAACAATCACCATTTTTTCCAATAGGAACTTCAAAATCTAACTTTGAATAAATTTCATAAGGTTGAACTTTTCTTAAATCTCAAGAAATTCCTGATCCACGTAATAATACACCAGTAAAACCTCAATCTAATGCTTGTTCTTTAGTAACAACCCCAACGTCAACTAAACGTTGTTTTCAAATTCGATTATTTGTTAAAAGTTCTTCCATCTCATCAATCCTCGAATTAAATTGTATTGCGAATTCATATATCTCTGATAATAAACCTAAAGGTAAATCCTGACTAACACCTCCCGGTCTTATATAGTTAGCATGCATCCGTGCACCCGAAACTCGCTCGTAAAATTCCATTAACTTCTCCCGTTCCTCAAAACCTCACAAAAAAGGAGTTAGCGCTCCAACGTCTAAAGCATGTGTTGTAACAGCCATTAAATGATTTAAAATACGTGTAATTTCTAAAAATAGCACTCGAATATATTGAGCTCGAATCGGAACAGAACAATTTAGCAACTTTTCAATAGCTAGTGAAAACACATGTTCCTGAACCATCATTGAAACATAATCCAATCTATCAAAATATGGTAAAGCTTGCATATAAGTTTTGTACTCAATTAATTTTTCAGTACCTCTGTGTAACAAACCAACATGAGGATCAGCTCTTCGAACAACTTCCCCATCTAATTCTAAAACTAATCTTAAAACTCCATGAGCTGCAGGATGTTGAGGTCCAAAATTCATTGTAAAATTTTTTATTGTTTTTTTTCTTGCTATATTCATATGTATATAAGAGGATAAATTTATATTCCCATCTCCATTTATATTTTAACAAATTTTAGAGTTTTGTTCTAATTTTCTTATAGAAATATCTATGATATACTCCTTCTCTACAGATCTAATTATATTTTTACCAGAATTATTTTTTATAACAACTACATTAATAATATTATTATGAAGCTTAGAATTTAGTACTAAATCCTGAACCTGAAATACAGAATTAATAAAAAATATAACTTATTTATTAATAGAAATAAACATTATAACACTTTTACTTTTACTAAATAACCTTTATAAAACAAGAATTATCTTTTATGAGAGTCTTATAAGTGATAATTACACCATTTTTATAAAAATAACTCTACTCCTTGCTATTATTCTTTTTTTGGTAATAGCACTTGAACCTTCTAAACAGGAATTTTCAGATAAATTTGAATTTCTTATATTAATTGCGCTTGCAACCTTTGCCCTTCTTGTTCTTATCTCTACAAATGATTTAATATCATTTTACCTCAGTATTGAAATGCAAAGCTTATGTTTGTATGTATTAGCCGCATTTAAACACACTTCACAACTCTCAATAGAAGCTGGACTTAAATACTTTGTATTAGGTGCGCTATCCTCTAGTCTTTTGTTATTTGGAATGTCTCTAATTTACGGTTTTACAGGTTCTACTAATTTTATAGAAATTTCTAAAAATATTTTATTAAATAATGTAAATCTAGATACCACATCAAGTACATTTATTCTAGGATTTATCTTAATTTTATGTGGATTTCTATTTAAGTTAACGGCTGTACCATTTCACATCTGAAGTCCTGACGTCTATGAAGGAGCACCTCTTCTTGTAATGATATTCTTTGCAACAATTCCTAAATTAGCAATATTTTGTCTCTTCACAAAATTACTGTACACTGTATTTTTTAATTTGTATTTCATTTGACAACCTATTTTAGTTGTAACAGCATCCTTAACAATTTTATTCTCTAGTATTGCAACATTATATCAAAAAAAAATCAAAAGATTCTTAGCATATAGTTCAATCAATCATGTAGGTTATATGTTAATGAGTTTAGCTACTGGAACACTTATTGGGGTGCATGCTTTTTTCTTATATGTTTATATATACATAATTACTATGTTTACTTTTTTTAGTATATTAATATTCTTAAAAAAAGAAACAAACAAAAATATTATTTATTTAACAGATCTACTGTATTTAAAAAAAACATACCCAGTTGTTCGAATCACAATTACACTATTATTTTTCTCAATAGCAGGTATACCACCTTTAATTGGATTTTTCGCTAAATTCTATGTTTTCCTCGCTGCACTAGAAGCCCATTATTATTTATTATTATTAATTAGTATACTATGCAGTACACTTAGTGCATTTTACTATATTCGAATAATTAAAATTACTAATTTTGAAAA
>JGI24737J22298_10000232_pt1 | contig 18410 bp, 17 predicted proteins | sample KBSCornC3_FD_22298 | JGI IMG/M metagenome (IMG submission 22298) | reverse complement strand
GCATCCATCGCGCGACATGAATACACCTAAGTCAGTTGGTCGTCAGGGCGTTACAATCCAGCCGGGTAATGATGTAATTGCCGCAAATGCTAACCAACAGACTGAACCGTCGGTAGTACCTGATTCAACCCCTGCTCCGCAGCCTGTAGAGACACCTGAGCCTACGCCATCATCGTGGCCTGACCCAATTGATATGGCAAATACTCCTGCCGAGACCGCTGAAGCTCCAGCAGCTCCTTCGGTAATTCCGGAAGTGCCTGTTGAGGCAGTAGCTGAAGCACCACTGAACTCACCGTTCTTACCAGATGCAAAGCCAGAGAAGCGCCCACTTGGGAGTCCGCTTCCAGCCGAAGAGACCACTGCAGATATGTCTGAGGCTCCTACAAATGACATGCAGACCCCAGCTAGCCCTCAGCCAGCGCCAGCTGCAGTATTGCCTGAAGAATTCAGCGGTGACCTTATGGCAGTTGAATCTCGCGACCTATCAAGTCACCCAGAGCACGCTACGGCACCCACGGCGCTTGGCGAACAACCAAAGCTCGAGGCTGGCGAAGAAGAGGCACTTATTCCGGCGGTGGCATCACCAGACCGTGTCGAACAGCCACAGGCTCCAGTCACATCCCAAACTCAGCTTCCAGCTGGCGGCTCAATCGCGCAGCAATACACCGAGCAACCTTCATCGGGCGATCAATCAAACGGCTCTATTTACGACACTTCAGCCTATCACCAGCCAATCGAGCCAGTAGCGCCAGCCAAAAAGAAAACCCCAACAAGTGTCTGGATTATGGTCGGCGTTGGTCTTGCGCTCATCGGTGCGATTGGCGGTGCAGCCTTTTTCTACTTCACGCGCTAGGCATTCTTCGGTATTATAGAGGTAATGGATATTTTAGAGGGTTTAAATGACGCCCAGAAATCGGCCGTCCTAACGACAAGTGGGCCATTGCTGATTCTTGCGGGCGCCGGTAGCGGTAAGACAAAAACATTAACGCATCGTATTGCGTATCTGTTAACGCACGAGCGTGTATGGCCAAATGAAATTTTGGCGGTAACATTTACTAATAAGGCTGCTAAAGAAATGCGTGAGCGCCTTGCGTCGCTCGCCGGTCAGCCGAACACACGCTCGTTTATGCCATGGATGGGTACGTTTCACAGTATTTGCGTGCGATTACTCAGGCAAGATGGCGCGGCAATTGGTATTCAGTCAAACTTTGTAATCTACGACGAAGATGACCGCCAAGGCTTAATCAAACAGGCAATGAAAGCGCTCTCAATCAGCGCCGACCAAGTCAAGTCGCGCACGGTGAGTTCGGCAATTAGTAATGCCAAGAATGAATTGCTAACCCCCGAGGACTATGCGGCCAATGCGCACTATCCAAACCAAGAGGCGATCGGTCGTATTTACGCGCGCTACGAAACAATGCGCCAAGAGGCGGGGGCACTTGATTTCGACGACTTGCTCATCGAAACTGTACGCTTGCTGCGCGAATCCGCTGAAGTGCGCCAACGCTATCAGACACAATTTAAGCACGTGCTGATTGATGAGTATCAGGACACTAACGCTGCGCAGTATGCAATTGTGAAGCTGCTTGTAAATACTGCGCACAACATCTGTGTAGTGGGTGACGACTGGCAGTCAATTTATAGCTGGCGCGGCGCGGATTTCAAAAATATCTTAGGCTTCGAGCGTGATTTTCCTGGCGCTAAGGTGGTAAAGCTCGAGCAAAACTATCGCTCAACGGGCGCAATCCTTGAGGCCGCCCATAACGTAATTTCTAAAAACATCGAGCGCACTGATAAAAAGCTCTGGACAGACGCCGGCAAAGGCAGCCCAGTAGAAATACAAGCCGTATACGACGAAACCGAAGAAGCCTATGCTGTAGCCCGCCGGATCAGCGCCCAAACCTCTGTCGGCGCTCGCAAGCATGGCGATTTTGCGATTCTATACCGCACAAATGCACAAAGTTTCGCCTTTGAGCGCACACTTTTGCAGTATCATATTCCGTATCAAATCGTCGGTGGTGTACGATTCTACGACCGTGCCGAGATCAAAGATATTGTTGCGTACTTACGCCTTGTGTATCAGCCAAACGATCGCATGAGCCTGAGTCGTATTATCAATGTGCCAGCACGTGGTATTGGCGCCGTAAGCTTCGAGAAATTTATGGAATGGCAGGCTGGTTCTGGCATGGATATTATTACGGCACTAGTGAATGCCGAGCAAACGAGTAAACTGACGCCACGTGCCCGCAATTCGCTCATAGCCTTGGGCGAAAAGCTGCGTGTAATGCAAACACTCGTTGAGGGTGGTACGCCACCAAGCGAGCTCATCGACTACCTTGTTGGCGCAGTTGGCTACCGCGAATATATACTTGATGGTACGCCACGCGCCGAAGAGCGCGAAGAAAATCTTGGGGTATTGATTAGCGATGCCAAATCGTATGCAAGCTTGCCAGATTTGCTCGAGGAAATCGCCCTCATGAGTAGTGCAGATACCGACAGCACTGAATCAAAGGTGACACTCATGACGCTCCACGCCGCCAAAGGCCTGGAATTCCCTGTCGTATTTATGGTTGGCATGGAAGACGGTCTATTCCCAAGCTCGCGCGCACTCGAAGAGGGGCCCAAGCAGCTCGAAGAAGAGCGGCGCCTTTGCTATGTTGGCATGACCCGTGCGCGCGAAGAGCTTCACCTCAGCTATGCGCAGAGTCGTATGCAATTCGGTCAGCGAGGCTACGTCTCACCGTCACGCTTTCTCGAAGATATGGGCTACGAGCTCATGCAGCGCCAGGCCTCAATTGCACCTCAGCCGCAAGACTACAACGAGTTCGACGAATTTGTCATGGACTTCGATATCGGCGACCGGGTGCGCTCGCGTCAATTTGGTGACGGCGAAATCGTAGATATTGATGGACTGGCAGCGACAATTGAGTTCGATAATGGCGTTCGCAAGAAGCTGAATGTCGAATACGCACGGCTCGAAAAACTCTAGCTATATTTGGTAGCGTAGCACTAATTTGCTATAATAATCAGCACGTACTCGATAAGAGTGACGATTTGGTTATGGATAAGATTATTGCGAGGTCTTCACACCGTTACCGTGTCCTTTTTATAGTGTTAACTACACTAGCTCTCCTTAGCGTTATTATCTTCTCAAGCTATCGCGCAAGCGCAGAATCTGCGACACCGGCGGCAAACGAACATATTATTACATTGCACGATAACGGCACGGACAGAGGATTTATCACAAAGAAATCAACCCTCCGCGAGGCGCTCGCCGAGCAAAACATCCGCGTTGATGCAAAAGATCTCATCGAGCCAGGTCTCGATAACAAGCTTGTTGCGGGATCATACCAGGTAAACATCTACCGCGCGCGCCCAATTGCGATTCATGATGGCAAGGTAGATACTAAGGTCATCACTGCCTACCGTACCCCAAGTCAGATCGCCAAAGAGGCAAATGTAACACTTCACGACGAAGACATTACCCAGCTCGCCCCATCCTCCGACCCGCTATCAGACGGTGCCGCAGAGGTCATGACGATCACCCGTGCAACTCAGTTTACCTTCAATTTCTATGGCAAAACCGAAACAGCCTACACACAGGCGAAAACGGTGGGGGACATGCTGAAAGAAAAGCACATCACCATGGGGCCTAAGGATGGTCTGAGTATTTCTACTTCCACCCCAGTCACTAAGGGTATGAGCATCCGCATCTGGCGCGACGGTGTTCAGACAATCACGCAAGATGAAGATGTTAAGTTTGACACCAAAACGATTAAAGATGCCGATCGACCAGTAAGCTATCACGAAATCCAGACCCCGGGTGAAAACGGTAAAAAGACGGTTACTTACGAAGTGAACCTCCAGAATGGTGTTGAGGTAGCGCGTAAAGAAATCAACAGCATTACGACCAAGCAGGCTACACAGGAGGTCGTGGTAGTTGGTACTAAGGTTGAATTACCTGCAGGTTCACATGAGGATTGGATGGCGGCTGCTGGCATTTCATCAGGTGATTACGGCTATGTAAACTATATTGTTAACCGCGAAGGTGGCTGGAATCCGTGCAAGGTGCAGGGCGGCGCGATTGACTGTACTTATGCAGTGAATGGAGGCCGAATGGGGTATGGAATCGTTCAGGCAACGCCAGGCTCAAAAATGGCGAGCGCTGGGGATGACTGGGCAACAAACCCAATCACGCAGCTAAAGTGGGCGACAGGGTATGCAGTGGGTCGTTATGGTAGCTGGAGCGGCGCATATAACCACTGGCTAGCGAGTCACAACTGGTAACTCTATGGCATTACAAAACAATAAATCCCTTGGCCAACACTGGCTCAAAGATCGTGATATCCTTGCAGGTATTGCCAACGATGCTGAATTGAATCAAGACGACTTCGTGCTCGAAATCGGTCCGGGGCTTGGCACTCTCACGAGCGAAATCTTCCGCCGTGCTAGTCGCGTACTCGCAGTCGAATTTGATGCCGAACTGGCGCGCAAGCTACCTGGCCAATTCCCAGGTAAGCAGCTCGAAGTGGTTAACGAAGATATTTTGCAATTTGACCTAAGCAAGCTGCCAGTAGGCTACAAAGTGGTAGCGAATGTGCCTTACTACATCACCAGCAAAATTATTGAAAAGCTAATGACCGCAGAAAATAAGCCGAGTACTGTGGTAATTTTAGTGCAAAAAGAGGTTGCCGAGCGTGTCGCGGCTGGCCCTGGCGAGATGAGCATTCTTGCAGTGAGCGCGCAGGTGTACGCCAAAGCTCGACTCGGTATCGAAGCGCCAAAAGAATATTTCACGCCACCACCAAAAGTTGACTCACAAGTAGTAGTTCTCGAAACACGCGACGAGCCACTAGTAAAGCCGGCTGACGAACGGCTTTTTTTCAGGGTTGTAAAGGCTGGCTTTAGCGCCAAGCGCAAAAAGCTCCGTAGCTCAATCTCTGCAGGTCTCGCACTCAACAAGCAAACAACAGACGAGCTGTTACAGGCTGCGAATGTGAACCCCGACGATCGCGCCGAAGANCTATCTATTGATGATTGGCTTCGGGTCATGAACCATTACAAAGGCATGATTGGATGATAACTGCTGATCAACCAGCAAATCTACCAGAAGAATTATTAGTCGCCGTGTCGTCACGCGAAGATGGCACGATGCTTGATAGAAGTCGCGACAATCGTCATGATGCAGAAATTGTCGCAAACCGCAAAGCCTTCTGCGAGGAGGCGGGTATNGCCTATGAAAACNGTGCATACCAAATTATCTCGTACGCNCCCGAAGCAACGTTCCGCATGATTACAGAGGTAGCAGAGCCGAATAGTGAAGGCATTGTGGCGGACGTACTATATACCGAGTGTCCGGGCGTTGGTCTTTTCTTGCCAATCGCCGATTGTGTCGGCACGATTATCTATGATCAAAAACGTAAAGCACTCGCTCTTGCTCACCTTGGCCGTCACGCGAGTCTCGCCGATACCATCACGAAAACAATCGAGTTCTTCGCCGCGAAAGGCAGCGACGCGAGCGATCTATATATCTGGATGGCGCCAAGCGTCAAGCAACAAAGCTACCGCATGGAATATTTTGATAAAGCCACAGATCCACTCTGGAAAGATTACTGCATCACAAAAGATGGTGGATTCTACTTAGATATGCAAGGGTATAATCGATCACGCGCAATTGTGGCAGGTGTGCGTGCCGAAAATATCATCATTTCACCAGTCGACACCGCTACGGATCCACACTATTTCTCACACTCGCAGGGTGACCAGCAAGGTCGCTTCGCGGTAGTTGCTGAACTCCGCGCTATCTAACAATTTGGTAGTAGCTCAGGTTGTTGGTGTAGCTGCTCGGGATTGGGTTTGTCGAGCATGTGCCGTCTGTTTTTTGTACCTGCGTCGAAGCCTCAAGCTTGTAGACAATCATATACATCTGGCCAGCGGTAGAGCCACAGTAGCCCCCATTATAGTTAACGTAAACCGCATACACCTTGCCCCCTGCTGACGGCACGCCATTAGTGGTGTTAATTGGGTCAACGGGTACCTCATCGATTGCTTGTGATCCAAGCAGGAGGGTAGAAAGCTTACTCCAACTACTGTCACCCGAGCTATACCAACCATTGTTGATGGCAGATCCTGTGTTAGTAAGCGGAGTAGGGTAGCTATTATTGTCGCTATAATATAGTTCCATCGCTTTTATGATATTCGCTACGTCCGTCCTGCGACGATCGTCACGACCGCGCGCCTGAACGCCATTGTAAGAAATGACCGTAATGGAGGCTAAAATACCTATCGCAACGATAACAACAAGAAGCTCGACAATAGTAAAACCGCTTCTGCTTATCTTCATAGGGCTAGTATATCACTTATTTATTACCTCTGGTATACTAAGAGTAATGAGTAAAAAAGCCTATATTACAACTGCAATACCGTACGTGAATGGCGTGCCACATATTGGCCATGCGCTTGATTACACGCTTGCCGACATCTGGGCGCGCTATCAAAAGCAAAATGGCCATGAAGTCCGTTTCCAAACAGGAGTCGACGAGCACGGCAATAAAATTGCCGCAAAGGCTGCCGAAAACGGCCTTGATCCACAAAGCTATGTCGACAAAATGCATGTTAATTTCCAGGCGCTAATTACNTCACTTAATGTCGAAAGCACCGATTTTATTCGTACAACCGACCCNCATCACAAGGGCGCCGTGCAGTACATTTGGCAGAAGCTTGCCGAGGCCGGGCTTATCTATAAAGGCAGTTACGAAGGCTGGTACTGTACTGGCTGTGAAAACTTCGTTACCGACAAAGAAGCTGCCGAAAACAATGGCATCTGCCCAGACCACCAAAAGCCATACGAGCGTCTCAGTGAAGAGAACTACTACTTTAAGGCGAGTCATTTCTCAGAGCAAATCCGCGAAGCTATCGAAACAAACAGGCTGCGTATTGTCCCGGAATTCCGCAAGAACGAATTCCTCGAGCTCATTAAGGATGGCATCAAGGATGTATCGGTATCTCGCCCGCGCAAGAACCTTTCTTGGGGTGTTACGGTGCCTGGTGATGAAAGCCAAGTCATGTATGTCTGGCTCGATGCGCTTTCAAACTACATCACAGTGCTTGGTTACCCGGACCGCCCAGAAGAATGGCAAGAGTATTGGCCAGCTGACGTNCAGGTGGTTGGCAAAGATATTCTTCGCTTCCACGCCGGTATCTGGCCAGCAATGCTGATGGGTCTTGGTGTCTCCCTGCCAAAGGTTCTCCTAGTGCACGGTTTTGTAACAGTAGGCGGCGCCAAAATGAGCAAGAGCCTTGGCAACGGTGTTGGCCCGATGGAAGTAATCAACGCTTACGGTACCGACGCCTTCCGCTACTACTTTAGTCGCCACGTACCCACCCAAGAAGACGGCGACTTTACCTGGGAAAAGTTCGAAAACTCATACAATAACGANCTCGGCAACGACCTTGGCAACCTTGTACAACGTGTTGCATCAATGATCCAGCGCTATCAGGCGGGAGTTATTGGTGACGCGCCAAAGGCAGAACACGACATGGGCCCATACCGCGAAGCAATGGCTGAATTCGAGTTCAATAANGCTCTCGATATCACCTGGAACACCGTCCGTGCGCTTAATCAATATCTCGAAAACGTCAAACCATGGATGATNGCAAAGCAGCTCGGCAAAGACCCAGATGCAGAGTCACACCTTGCAGAAGTCCTGGCGCATTCAGCCAGCACCTTGCTGCAAATCGCCGACTTTGTCACACCGTTTATGCCATCAACGGCAGATAAGATTCGCCAAATCTTCGGTACCGGCGTCGTNCCAAGTACAATTGAGCCACTCTTCCCGAAGATATATCTTCACACTCAAGATCCACGAGCCCCAAAGGNAGAATAACTATGATTATCGACACACATTGCCACATTCACGACAGTGAATTCTACTTAGAAAATAGAGAAGAGGCCTACCGCGAGTCTCGCGAAGCAGGCGTTACTATGGTGTGTGTCGGTACAAATGTACAATCATCGCGTGAAGCGGTGGAATTTTGTCGCACCCATGAAGCATGTCATCCTGTTGTTGGGATTCACCCGCACGATACAAAAGACAACGATCCTGCTGAAATCCGCGCCATTGTTGAGGCAAATCGCGAGCAAATTGTCGGGATTGGTGAAATTGGCCTCGATTATTTCTACAGCCATAGCGACCGCGAAGTGCAGATGCGGTCACTTCGCGAGCAGTTGCAAATCGCGCAAGATTTCAATTTGCCGGTGAGTTTCCACGTTCGCGAGGCTTTCGACGATTTCTGGCCAATCTTCGACGAGTTTACTGGCATTACAGGGGTGCTGCATAGTTTTACCGATAATCAAGCGAATCTTGACGAAGCAATCAAACGTGGTCTGCTAATTGGAGTAAACGGCATCAGCACGTTCACAAAAGAACCCCTACAAAAGCAGCTTTTTACAGATGTAGCACTCAAGAACATTCTTTTAGAAACCGATGCACCATTCTTGACTCCTGCGCCATTTCGTGGTAAAATGAACTTACCAGCGTATGTGACACTCGTCGCAGCGCATCAGGCGGAGCTAAAAGCAGTTTCACCGGATGACGTTATACGAGCGACCACCACAAACGCTCAGAAGTTTTTTGGGATACAGTAATGGCAGAACAGCAGAATATGAATGAGTATTACATTCCAGCTAGTCCAGCCTCGCAAGAGGCTGTTATTGTCCGTAATCCTGAAGCTCCTCTCTCTGAAGCCGAGCTTGCGTATCAGGCGGCAATGGAAAGCGCGCTAGACGCACACGAGGCAGACCCTACCGATGTTGATCGCCGCCGTATTGAAGGCTTGCTTGGCGAATCAACGATAGCTGCCACTGAGATCACCGTTGTATCGCCTGAAGTCAGCTTCAATCCACTCGACACGGGCCATCTTGTTGCCTGTGGTCAGCGTGTCATCCGCATGCGCGATATCGAAAGAGGCGAGGGCACGCCAATAGTAAGCGAAGCTGTAGTCCAGACGCAAGATCTTAACAAGGGTGACTTCAGGCTCGCCGCCTAAGGATTCAACATGAGTGTCCTTAAAAAAGTTGCGACTCTTCTCATCGGCGACAATAACACCAGCTCGGTGAATTGGCTCAAAATGCCAAAGAAGCGTGCACTTAAGAAACTTACCGAGCGTGAACTACTCACTCTCGAAAGTGAAGTNGGCGCCAAGCTGTTTGGCCCAATTCCACACGGCCANCGNCGTGAATTCTTCTGTCTCGACGAACGCACCTGGATCTGGCACGAAGAATGGCTCGATGAAAAACGTAAACTCACCACAAGTACCGTCCGATACGAAATCAATGAGCATGGTGTGCTAAAAGTGCAAGAGGGCGCTCGCTACACCTATATTGACGGCGAAGAACTTCAAAACTTTGGTATCGCGATTCGTATGTACTACGAGCAAGTTGCCCGCGAGGTTTACTCGCGTGACCCAGCAACTGGTGAGAGCCTGGTACAATAGTTACAGTGAACGATAATCTAATCTATCTTGACCACGCAGCGGGCACACCGCTGGATGCTCGGGTGCTTGAAGCGATGCAGCCGTACTTTAGTGAACTCTTTTTCAACCCCTCAAGNCCATATGCGCCAGCAATCCAGGTCCGCCGCGACTACGAGCAGGCAAAATCACGCATCGCTGTATGTATTGGCGGCAAGGCTGATGATCTAGTGATGACTGCAGGAGCGACCGAATCAATCAATATTATGTTTGGTAGCGTCGATGGTCACGTTGTCACTAGCTCGATCGAGCACCAAGCAGTGCTCGAGGCAGCAAAAATGCACGACCACACATTTGTTGAGCCAGATGAAAAGGGTCGAATTTCTGCAGACAGCGTCGCAAAGGCGATTCGCCCAGATACCGAGCTTGTGAGTATCCATCTTGCCAATAATGAGCTAGGCACTGTCCAGCCGCTCCGTGATATTGCCGAGGCTGTGCGTGTAGAGCGCCAGCGTCGCGCACTCGCAGGCGAAGCAACTCCAATCTATTTTCATAGCGATGCCTCACAGGGGCTTGGCCAAATCGACGTGCATGTAGCACGCCTCGGCGTCGATGCCCTAACGCTAAACGCAGGTAAAATTTATGGCCCTAAACAAGTCGGCTGCCTATGGACAGATCGATTTGTGCGCCTACGCCCGCTAGTGCGGGGTGGCGGCCAAGAGCGCGGCGTACGCAGTGGTACTGAAAATATCGCAGGGACAATCGGCTTTGCGGCAGCGATCGAACTCGCCACGCAGCATGCGCACGGCGAAGCAAAGCGACTCGCTAAACTGCGCGATAGCCTAGAATCTGAACTTATCGCGGCATTCCCTGATGCTGTGCTCTCTGGCGCCCGCAAAAAGCGCTTGCCAGGTCACTTGCATATCTCATTCCCGGGGCTCGATGCCGAGCGGCTCATCTTTTTACTCGAAATGCAGGGCGTACTTGTTGCAACGGGTAGCGCGTGTGCCGCAAATAAGGGTACCCGAAGCCACGTTTTAACGGCCATTAAGCTTGCGCCGGAAATCGCCGACGGCAGCCTGCGTATTACCTTGGGTCGGCTTACTGACGAGTCGAATATTGCCAAGGCGGCTGCTATACTAAAAGCAGTAGTTACGGGTGAGGTAAAGCGGGTAGGCAAATGAAATTCGTAAAGATTATCGTAGTAGTTCTGGTGATATTCTTTGGAATCGTATGGGCGATTAGCTCATATCTTGGTGTCGATGATCTCAAGCACTGCGACGCTATGCCGTCATCAAAGAAGGGCTGCCAGGCGGCCGATGCAATCGTCGCAATTAGCGGTGGCGATACTTCCGCACGCACAAGCGAAGCGATTAAGCTGTATAAAAATGGCTGGGGCAATATATTGATTTTCTCTGGTGCTGCAGCCGATAAATCTGGTCCAAGCAATGCGAAGGTAATGGAAGAGCAAGCAATTGCCGCGGGCGTTGATCCAAATAGCATTATCATCGACGAGGCCAGTGAAACAACGGCGCAAAATGCGACAGAAACGTCGAATATATTCAAAGAAAATAATATTACCTCAGCAATTTTAGTAACGAGTGCCTATCATGAACGTCGCGCGATGCTTGAATTCGACAGGCGGGCAACAGGCGTCACACTGCGTGGCCATCCAGTCGCAGCCGATAACCAATGGGGCCCGATGTGGTGGTCTACGCCGACGGGCTGGGCGCTCGCAATTCCCGAAACAGTAAACTCATTGATTCTAGCGACCGGAGGAGTGAACCGACAATGACGCGCGTATATGTAGGAATGAGTGGTGGCGTAGACAGTAGCGTCACCGCGCGTTACTTGTTGAGCAAGGCTACGAAGTAACAGGCGTGTATATGAAAAACTGGAGCCAAGACTTGCCTGGTATGAAATGCCCATGGGCCGAGGACCTGGCTGATGCAAAACGTGTCGCCGTGCAACTCGGCATTGATTTCAAGGTCTTCGATTTCGAAAGCGAGTACCGCCACAAAGTCGTCGACTACATGATCGACGAATACAAACATGGACGCACGCCAAATCCTGATATTATGTGCAACCAAGAGATTAAATTCAAGCTCTTTCTCGAAACCGCTCTCGAAGACGGTGCCGATATGATTGCGACAGGCCACTATGCTCGCGTGAAGGATGGCAAGCTTTACCGCGCCAAAGACGAAGGTAAAGATCAAACGTATTTTCTCTACCGCGTCACAAGCGAAGCCCTGCAAAAAACACTTTCCCATTTTTCGGCGACTACATTAAGCAGGAAGTTCGTGAAATGGCCAAAGAGCGCAACCTTTGGACGGCACAAAAGAAAGAAAGTATGGGCGTTTGCTTTGTTGGTAATGTCGGCATGCGTGAATTTTGAGTCAATACGTCACGACACGCCCAGGCGATATCATCGAGAAAGAAACAGGCAAAAAAGTCGGCCTGCATGATGGTGCAATCTTCTATACAATCGGCCAGCGTCACGGCCTCGATCTTGGTGGGGGCTTGCCATACTATGTTGTTGGTAAGGATATGGATAAAAATGAAGTCTATGTCTCGCGCAATCTGCAAGATACCGAGCTTGTGCGCGATGAAGTCTCGCTCGCAAATCTTCACTGGATTACCGATGCATCAAATGGTGACATCCAGGCGCGTATCCGTCACCGTGGCCAGCTCATTTCAGCGCAGTTGAGCGGGGGTGTACTCAAGCTCAACCAATCAGAGCGTGCCATCACGCCAGGTCAATCGGTCGTTCTNTATAGAGGCGAAGAATGTCTCGGCGGCGGAATTGTCACAGCGTAAAAAGTAGAATAGATTCCTCAAGAAAAGTGCCGCGCGATTACTCACACGGCGCTCCCCCCGGGATCCGGCCTGCCATGGTGCAGACGGCCTCTTTCGACCAGAGGGAGGAATCCTNACAGCGGGTTCTCGTCCTACGGCTGCGAGCGCTCTATTTCGTAGAAACGCCCACACCCTGTGACCAGTGAATGAACCAGATCATAGGGTCGCCGAACACCTTACAGATGAAGACGAGGAAGACGAACGCCCCGACAACCGAGATGATCGTTTTGAAGTTGGGCATTGCGTTGCTCCTTCCGTGCGGATCGGACTATTACTATAACACGCAATCTACTGTTTCGTCAAAGCTCGCACCTCTGGTATAATTACTTTTATGAACACACAAGAAATTCGTAACGCCTATCTGAGGTTTTTCGAGGAGCGAGGGCACAAAGTTGTCTCTCGTGCGCCGCTCGTGCTCCTGAACGACCCAACAACTCTATTTACCGGCAGTGGTATGCAGCCGATGATNCCATACTTNCTCGGGCAAGCCCACCCCGATGGCNAGCGAATAGCCGATAGCCAGACCTGTCTACGCGCGCAGGATATCGATGACATTGGCGACAACCGCCACACGACATTCTTCGAAATGCTTGGCAACTGGAGTATGGGCGACTACTTCAAGGAGCAGCAAATCGAATGGATGTTCGAATTCTTATCAGAGGTAGTTGAGCTCGATATGAGCAAAATTTATGTTACGTGTTATGCAGGTAACGAACGCCTTGGCATTGCAAAAGATACAGAAGCGGCTGATGTGTGGGCCAAACTGTTTGCCGCCAAGGGGCTTTCAAACGGACAAGCAGAGATCGGCTCAGAAGAAGCTGGTTACGCGCGCGGCATCAAAGAAGGTGAGCGAATTTTCTACTACGATGGCAGTAAAAACTGGTGGAGTCGTAACGGTAANGAAGACAACACCCCAATCGGCGACCCTTGCGGCCCTGACAGTGAGATGTTCTACGAGTTNGATATCCCGCATAACCCAGAGTTTGGTGAATTTTGTCATCCGAACTGTGACTGCGGCCGCTTTATGGAGATCGGCAACAATGTCTTTATGGCCTACAAAAAGGTCGGCGACGGCCAGTTCGAAGAGCTCGAGAACAAAAACGTTGACCACGGCTCTGGCCTCGAGCGTATCGCGGCAGCGAAGCTCAACAACCCAGATGTTTTCAAGATTAGCTTGATGCTTCCAATAGTTGAAAAACTCGAGAAACTCAGCGGCAAAAACTACGACAGCCACACCGAAAGCATGCGTGTGATCGCCGATCACCTCCGCGCGGCAACCTTCCTCGCGGTTGATGGCTGTACGCCAAGCAACAAAGAGCAGGGCTATGTGATGCGCCGCTTGCTGCGTCGTGCGATTCGCTTTAGTTTTGACCTCGGTATCGAACAGAACTTTTTGCAAGAGATTGTCCCAGTTATCGCTGATCTCTACGTCAACGACTTCCCGGAAGTAAAGGAGCACCGCGATGAAGTAATCGCAGTACTCGTGAAAGAAGAAAAGGCATTCCGTCAGACGCTTCGTAAAGGGCTTAAGGAACTCGAAAAGCTCAAGGGTCAAACAATCGCTGGCGAACAGTTGTTCACACTGTACGACACCTATGGTTTCCCTGTAGAGCTTTCCACAGAAGAAGCGTTCAAGCAAAGTATTGCGGTTTCACCTACCTGGCGCGAAGAATTTGATGCCAAAATGGAAGAGCAGCGCAACCGAAGTCGCACCGCAACCAAGGGTGAGTTCAAAGGCGGTCTTGGCGGACAAGACTTAATCCATAAAAAGTACCACACTGCGACGCATCTTTTGCAGTCTGCACTTCGTGAAATCTTTGGCTCAGAACTCCGCCAGCATGGCAGTAACATTACCGAAGAGCGCCTTCGTTTTGACTTCAATATCGACCGCAAAATGACTCCAGAAGAAATCGCTCGTGCCGAAGAGCTCGTGAATGGCTGGATAGCCGAAGATCTCCCGGTATCATTCAAGCTCTACCCAACCCAGGAAGCGCTCGATATGGGCGCAATCGGGCCATTTGGCGAACGCTACGGCGAAGAAGTGAAGGTATACCAAATGGGCGAGGGCGACCACATGGCATCGCTCGAAATCTGTGGTGGCCCGCATGTTGATCATACTGGTCAGCTCGCTGAAGATGGCAAGAAGTTCAAGATTACTAAAGAAGAGGCCTCCAGCGCCGGCATTCGCCGTATCAAGGCTGTACTTGTTTAGGTTATAAAATCTCAACTATAAAAATACCCTGCACGTCGGGGTATTTTTATGTGTGTAACAGATGGCGACTAAGGCAGTTTGCCAGATTATCGTTTTGCATTTTTAAGAAGTGCTATAATGAATAGTGATTATGGTTTTTGACAAAATTCTTAATAAATCAAAAGAATCACAGTTAGACTATCTTGTTGGTCTTGATATTGGTACTGAGTACGTCAAGGCGCTTATTGCTCAGGTCTCTGGTGATCAGCTTGAAATTATTGGTGTGGGTAAATCTCATCAAGAGCTTGGTGATATGCATGCCGGCGCCATTGCAGATATCGCCGGTGTAGTTCGTAACTGTGAGGAGGCGCTCGCGCACGCAGAGGAAGCAGCCGGCTTGCAGGCGAAGCGCTGTGTCATCGGTATTGCCGGTGAATTGGTAAAAGGTGTTACGAATACCATTCGTTACCGTCGCCCACAGCCAGATCGCCCACTCGACGAAAACGAGATGGAATTCATCATCGAAAAGGTTCAAGACCGCGCCGCGACTAAGGCGCAAAAACAGATTGCCCTCGAAACAGGCAACGATGATGTTGAGGTAAAGCTCGTTAACTCCGCACTGGTAAGCATTCACATTGATGGCTACAAAGTTAGCAATCCAATTGGATTCCAGGGTAAAGACGTAGCAGTACAGATCTACACCGCCTTTGCCCCAATGGTGCATATTGGTGCGCTCGAAAAGGTGGCAGACGAGCTTGATCTCGAGCTTGTTGCTGTCGCTGCTGAGCCATTCGCGGTGAGCCGTAGCGTACTCGGCACAGATGTCGATAGCGCCTTTACGGCAATCTTGGCTGACGTCGGTGGTGGTACAACCGATATTGCTGTTGTCAATGACGGTGGCGTTGAAGGTACGAAGATGTTCGGTATCGGTGGGCGCAGCTTTACTAACACCATCGCAACAGAACTCGAAATCCCATACGAACAAGCCGAAAAGCTCAAAGTAAATATCGGCGACGACAAAGTAAAGGCTTCGGTTAAAAAAGATGTTGCAAAAGCCGTTGATAAAACGCTCGATGTTTGGCTCGCTGGCGTTGAGCTTGCACTCAGTGAATTTGACTCTGTCGATCACCTCCCGCCACGTATACTCCTTTGCGGTGGCGGTGCCAGCCTCGAGCAGCTCATGACCGCACTCGAGCAGCGTGAATGGTATAAAGAGCTTCCATTTACTAAGAAACCATCTGTACATCACATCAAGCCAACTGATGTTGTCGGTATGTCTGATGTAACAGGCGAGGCAAATGATCACACCTTTATTACGGCGATGGGGCTGCTCCGCGTCGGATATGATACAATAATTGGGATAAGCGAAACGGGTTCATTGCGCGATAAGCTCAATCGAATGCTTCGTATATAACTTAACTGGGGTAGCATGCAAAAAGACGTTATCTATATCGATACCGAAGACGACATCACCGCCATTATCGGCAAGGTGCGCGCCAGCGATCACAAAATTGTCGCCCTCGTACCACCGAAGCGAATCGGTGCTATTCAGAGTGCGGTTAATCTGAAACTCGTTCAACGAGCGGCCGATCAAGCGGATAAGCGTCTCGTGCTCATTTCGAGCAACCCGGCACTCACGGCACTTGCGGGTAGCGCGAACATTCCTGTGGCAAAGAACCTCCAGAGCAAGCCAGAAGTTGCTGAAATCCCAGCGATCGATATTGATGACGGTGAAGACGTTATTGATGGTAGCGATATGGCGGCGACGCCAAAAGGCCCGGTAAAGCCAAATCTTGATGACGCGATTGCATCGGCAGATGACAATCTAGGGGTAGCTGCCGCCGGTGCGGCCCCAGCTCGGCCAGTCCGTGCAACGCCAAGCGGCCCACGAGCTGCTGCTGGTCGGGGTATCAAGATCCCAAACTTCGATAAATTCCGCAAAAAATTGTTCTTGATCGGCGCGGCGGTCGTACTATTGATAGGCTTCTTAGTCTGGGCAATCGCATTTGCGCCATCAGCTAAGATTACAATTACCGCGCGTACATCCGATAGCTCACTAAATACACTCGTCAAAATGGGCGATAGCCTTACGACAAGCTTGCGTGACGGCACAGTGAAATCTATGACCAAGACAGTAAAGAAGGACGTCTCAGTGCCTTTTACGGCTACAGGATCTAAGAATGTAGGTGAAAAAGCAACGGGGACAATTAAATTCTCAACAACCTCACAAAATGGGGCCACAATCCCTGGAGGCACTACATTTGCGGTAGACGGCCTTAGCTTCAAGCTTGATAGTACAGTAACNGTACCTGGCGCTACCTTATCGTTTAGCTGTGGCGGTATTTGTCCGGGAACCGCCTCTGGTTCNCTGACCGCACCNGAGGGTGGCGCTAAATATAACGGTGCTCAAGGCGNCGCGACGGGGGCACCTTCTGGAGTGAGCGCATCAGTCCCGTCGGCTACAAGTGGTGGTACTGACAAGACTGCAACGGTTGTTCAGCAAAGTGACGTCGACACGGTCTCAAACAATATTCTTAGCAGCTCAGACAATGATACAGCAAAGAAATCTCTCCAAGATGCATTTGGTAGCGACTATGTCGTGCTCGACGGCAGCTTCAAGAGTGACACAAGCGCCGTGAAACCAAGCCCAGCAGTGGGTGCCGAGGCAGATGGCGGTAAAGGCGCGCTCGCCGGCAGTGTAACGTTCTCTATGGTGGCGGTACCAAAGAAAGAGCTTGGTACGTTCCTCGACGCATACTTCGCTCAGCAAATTGATGGCCAGAATAACCAAAAAGTTTACGATAATGGTATCAAGAGCGTCTCGTTCACCAATATAAACGCGGTAGACAGTGGTTTCACGGCAAACATCACCACCAACGGTAAGATNGGTCCAAAAATCGACGACANGGCNCTCAAAGAATACGCAAAAGGCAAACGTCTTGGCGAGATCCAAAGCTACGTACAGAACATTAATGGCGTCGAAAATGTTGATATCAAGTTCTCTCCATTCTGGGTAAACTCTGCACCGAACGATGTGAATAAGATTCACGTAGAATTCAAGGTGAATGGCTAAGCAGAATTTCCTTGCACTCGATGTTGGCGAGCGGCGCATAGGGGTTGCTGTTGCCGACAGCTCGATCAAGATTGCAATTGCATACGATACGATCGTTGTTGATGGCAACGAAATCAAGCGCATTGCTGAGATTATCACATACGAAAATATCGATGTAGTTGTAGTCGGCTACCCGCGCAATCAATCGGGTGAACCAACCAAACAGACTGAGTACGTAGAAGCCTTTGCTAATCTACTTGTTGATATTGCCCCAAAAATCGTTTTCCAAGATGAATCACTCACGAGTGTTAAGGCTGAGGAAACGTTGAAACGCCAGGGAAAGCCCTTCGAAAAAGGTGATATCGATGCGCTTGCAGCAAGTTTTATTCTAGAAGATTATCTGGAGCAGCATTGATGGACGGCTTTAAGCGTCCATCGCAGACACCTCGTCCCCAGCGCCCCGTAGCGCCGCAATCTTCGCCGAACCCACAGCCTTTGCAGGCCCCAACTCCCCTGGTGCAACAGCCTCGTCATGTCGTGACTCAGCAAGCTGAACCCGTTGTGACAACTCCCCCTACAGCACAATCTGCTCTGCAGCCTACAGATAACAAGCCGCTTTCACTGGCAAAAAAGCGCCGCTGGATATGGTGGGCAGTGGGCGTTATTATATTTTTACTCATGGTAGCTACTGCAGGGTACTTTTGGTATGTTAACGCTCTTACCCCAGTCAATACTAATGATAAAACGGTCCAACAAGTGCAAATTAACGAAGGAGCCTCATTCAGTTTTGTAAGTGGCCGCCTCGAAGAGCGTAAACTAATTCGTAGCTCACTCGCACTG
>JGI24737J22298_10000231_pt1 | contig 18454 bp, 42 predicted proteins | sample KBSCornC3_FD_22298 | JGI IMG/M metagenome (IMG submission 22298) | reverse complement strand
TACCTTGGCGAGACGCTAGACATCCACGCGGGCGGCATTGACCACATTCCAGTACATCACACCAACGAAATCGCCCAGAGCGAAGCCGTTACCGGCAAACCACTCGCTCATATTTGGCTGCACAGCAACCATATCACCGTTAACGGTGATAAGATTTCTAAATCGCTGAACAATGGCATAACCCTTGAAGACATCGAAGGCAAAGGCGTCCCGCTCGCGGCGTTACGGTTGCATGTTTTAGAGTCACATTACCGCTCACAGTCTAAGTTCAGCTGGGAAAGTTTAGTTGCTGCCCAGAACCGCCTGCAAGGCCTGTACGATATAGCTGTCCTCCGTTGGCAGCGTCAGATGATCGACCGCAATAACAGCGATTATCTTCATGAACAAGCTGATGCGATCCTCGCTGCCATGCAAGATGACCTTAATTCACCGCAGGCTTTGGCACTCTTAAGCGCCACACAGAACAGGCTTGAAAATGACCTCGTTTCGGCATCTGAGTGGGAAGCGTTTGAGCATCTGCTAACACAGCTCGATGGGTTGTTCGGACTGGGGCTTATGGATCAGCCAGACATCACCGCAGAGCAAAAACAACTCATAGCAGATAGAAGTGCCGCGCGTGAAGCCAAAGACTGGGCAACATCCGACCACATCCGCGACCAGCTCGCCGACGCCGGTATCACCATCCGTGACACGGCTCACGGCCCCATCTGGTCCCACGTCTAGCCGAGCAACCGTACCTTGTCAGATACCGCATCGTATTATAGAGTCAAAGCGTAAGGAGTTAAGGATGATCAAAAAATACATGGCGCTGAGCACACTCGGTAAGACATTCTTATGGCTCACAATTCCGATTGTCGCCATCTTTATCTATCTCTTTATGGATCAGCTCAACTACGCGCTCAGCATGGATCCGAACTCGTTTAACTGCAAGTACGACAGCATGATGAAGCAATTCTGCGAGGACCCTTATGGTAGTTCGATCAGCTGGACGCTTATACTTATGTTTATGTCTCCGGCTTGGCCGATACTTCTTGCATGGGTTGTCATCGGCATTGTCCTGCTAAACCGCTTTGTTAAACGCAAGCGCAACAGCAAAACTGATCGCGCCTAACTACTAGTAAATGACGCTTAGTCAGCAAGAAACCAGCGCCAGCGGGTTTGCCGGATCGTGACCGCCCAGTGCCGCCAGACAGCCAAAGGCTGCCTGCGTAAAACGTGGTCCAGCAAACCCGCTGGCGCTGGTTTCTACACGACTAAAAAGATTAGCCTTTGGAAGGAGCAGGGTTGTTGTGGTGCGTCGGAGAAGTGACAGCTTCGTATTGGCCTGGGTCGATAAGTTTTTTGCGGCGCAAGTAATCGAGTACGGCAATACGGATACAGCCCGCGATAGGGATAGCCACCAGTCCGCCGAATAAACCGCTAAAGCTTACCCCAATGACAACCGACATAAACACGAGCAGCGGTGACATATTAGTAGAGTTGGCCTGAATACGAGGCTGCACCAGATAGTTTTCGATTTGCTGGTACAAAATGTAGTAACAAAGGATAAACAGAGCCGACCATGGCGAGGTAAACAGCGCAATAGTCGTAACAATAGCTGCGCCGATGGTGTGTCCGACCATAGGAATAAGTCCACAGATAAAGACGATCACAGCAAGCGCCACCGGATAACTTATGTGTAGTAAGATAAGCGCCGGCAACAACAGCGATGCAGCCAATGCCGCCAAGATAACCTGTCCGTTGACGTATCCTTTGACTACCTTGTACATATCGAGCGCCAAACCTTCGGCGCGGTCACGATGATCAACCGGAATAAGGTCTTTAAAGAGTCGCAGCCAGCGCGGACCTTCGATAAGCATCATAAAGGTCATCGCCAAAATAGTTAGCGTGGCAAATACGCTACTGCCAAACTTACCGATGGTGGATACCGCCGGGCCTGAAGCATTCTTTAGGCGGTCGCCTAATTCGTTAGAAAACTTTTGGATTTGCGGTTCTAGGTTGTAGCGCTTGATAAATTTGCCAGTAGGACTGTCTTCGCTTTTGACTTGGCGGACAAGTTTAGGAGCGGCCGAGATAAAGCTTTGCGTTTGGCGGACAAGTGGCGGCACTAGGCTAGCCAGGAAACCACCCAGTAATAGGATGACAATCAGAAACGATATGGATGTTGCAAGCGTACGGTTGCCGCGTTTTTTGCCCGGCAGGTGTTTACCGATCCAATGCACGGGGGCGTTAAGCGCCAACGCTAAGAAAAAGGCGGTGAAAACAAGCAGTAACGCGTGACTGGCTTTTTGCATAGCCGTGATAGCCAGCATCGTTAGGACAACAAGCAGTAATACCCGGACAACGGTGCGGTTCGAAACGGTAATACTTGTTTCTTTTGCGTGCTTATTTCCAAAACCAAACATACTTACTCCGTATTATTGCTTAACTTCGTCGCTTATGCAACGCTTCGTCGTAGATAACCATAACTTCGTCGGCCACATTGGGTACATCAAATTTACGGACGTACTGCTGCTGCCATTCCCGGGCAGCTTCGCGCTCTTCGGGATGTTCCAGGTATTTTTGCAGTTTTTCGGCAAAATTGACTTCGTCAGTAGGGTCGAATAAAGCAGCCGGACGCTCGCCGATAACACTGGCATACCCTGGGTTATTGCCCGCAAGTACCACGCCGCGGCTGGCGGCCATGCCTTCGAGTAATACGATCCCAAAACTCTCACCACCGGTACTTGGATACACTACGATGTCCGACGCAGCCAGATAGTCCGCCTTTTCATGCTCGGCTACAAAACCGGTAAAAATAACGTGGGAATCAAGTTTGTGATCGGCAACGTATTTTTTTAGCTGGGCTTCCATGGGACCCGTGCCGCAGACAATAACTTTACAGTCATCCGACAAAGCACCTGCACTATGTAACCGATTAATGGCCCGTAGAAAATAATGACAGCCCTTACGCTCTACAAGGCGACCAAAAAAAACGATATTAGTCGTTTTGACAAACTCCTTACGAGGCTTGGCGCTATAAAATGGCTCTAAGAAGAGGGTGTTGGGGACTACGGAGCTTTCCACCCCGAATGTATCCCAGGCAAAATCCTGAGCTGTACGCGAGACGCTGATGACCTCATCGAACCTTACTAAGGACCGGCTAACAAGCTGTCGTAAAAAAATGTTGGCTAGGTGCACTAACCTGGAATGCGGCGCGATATGGAATGTTCCAACGACTCCCGTCTGGTTGCCGGCCGCCTTAACGACACGGCCAGCCAAAAATGGGCTATACGGCATTTGCACATGAATAACATCAAACTCTTCTTTTACCAGCAAGCGTCTGATTACACGGCGGGAGACTGGCAGCGGAATGGACATGCGGTTGCCGTTAAACCGCACACTTATATTACGACTTATGCTGTGCAGCTTAGGCAAATCGGTGCGTTTGGTCTCACCGGTAATGTAATGTACGTCGTGGCCCTGCGAGCTGAACCACTTTCCCAGCGTCAATACATACTGTTGCACGCCATCCGTTTTATCCAAAGAGTCATCAAAAACAAAGGCTATTTTGTATGATTGCATAACTACTCTTCTTGTTGTTTGTTGGCATGGTTTTTTATGGCGACGCGGTAAATTTCTTCGTATTGGTCGACAATAGCGGCATAGCTGTATTGGTGGATTTCGTCACGCGCCCATTCGCGCCAAATGTGGCGCAGGTCATTTTCGTGCAGCAACAGGTTTAGGCGGCGGGCAAACTCGGCATGGTGCTTGGGGTTTATCAGCGAGATGGCGCCAAGGCCCTTCATGACACTGGCGTAGCCGGGGTTGTCTCCGGCAACGATAACGGTTTCGGTAGCCATAGCCTCGAGCAATACGACACCAAAACTTTCGCCGTACAGGGCTGGTGAGCAATACAAATCCGCAGTACGCAAATAGTGGATCTTTTCTTTGTCACTGATAAAGCCGACGAAGGCTACGTTTTTAAGTTCGAGATCGGCAGCCAATGCCTCTAGTTTGGCACGATCCGGGCCGTCACCGGCGATAATTAATGACGTATCGGGGCTGGCTTCCGATAGCAATTTAAAGGCATGGATAAGATGTTTAACACCTTTGCGCTGCTCAAGCCGGCCGACATAAAAGATGGTCTTTTGCTTTTTGTTGTCGCTGCGGCGCACCGGAGCCTTAAACTTTTTGAGGTCAATGCCGTTAGGAATAAGCGCGACTTGTTTGTCGGTCAGGCTACAGACGTATTCGGCGGCGGCAGGGGATACGGCGGTAAATTCGTCGATATATTTCAACACCGATTTGGTGTACGGCGTAACAACTTTAATGATGGTGCGGGTCATCATGGTTTCCGGCAATTTGGCGTGAAATGTAGCGACGTTAACGCATTTGGAGCGACTCAGAATCTGGGCACTTAGCATTGGGACCCATGGCTCATGGAAGTGTAGGATGTCAAAATTGTGCTCTTCGAGCATGGCGTCAATTGATTCGTTGATACCGGCAGACACCTGCGAAGTGGTGTGTAGCGGCGAATTAAAATCGGTGGCTTTACCGACGTAAATAATATCTTTGGCGCTCGTGGCGTCGGCATCTTTAGGGCGAGGCGTAATGACGTATACTTCGTGGCCACGACTTTGCAGCTCGTCCTTCATGGCAAAGACAATTTCTTTGACTCCACCACCAAGTGCCACGTTATAAGGAAGGACAAGGCCAATTTTCATAATTAGGACTAGTATACCATATGTCGTACAGAGAAGCCGTTACCGTTTTGACAGTACGCGGCGTAGCTTGGGCGGCACAAAGGGCGCCGCTGCCTTGGCATCAGCCAGAATACTTGGCGCATGATTACCGATGTCCAATGTAGCAAGCTCGGTGAAATCGCTATACACCACTCGTAAATGCTGCTCGACAAGATGATTGTCGAAATATCGGTCACCCTTAATCGCCACATGATAGACCGGCAAATCGACTTTGGACTTGCAGTTATCAAGCGTCAAAAATTCGGTGGTGGTCTTCATGTAGGTGCGCACGTCATTATCGTGCCACAAACGGATTTCCATCTTTTGAATCTCTTCGAGTTCGTCGGCGACCAGGCCTTCAAACTTTTCTTTGGCATTGTGGGTGTGCCTATATACCGTCCGCAAAATAAGCGGACTCAAACAAACGTGACGAAAAAACCCGCTCGCTACCGGCAATGAGAAAACCCGGGCGCCCGTAAGATACCAAAAATGACGCTGTTTACTAAACTTAAAGTCGTCCTTGTGGGCAAAGCCGGCCAGGCTGACGACCATATCGATCTTTTTTGTGAGATCGGGGTAGCGCTGCAGCATACGAGTGACGATCACAAAACCCAGGCTCATGCCAGCCACAACAATACGGCGGCGTTTGTAACGCAGCTTGATAAAGGCCGCCAGGTAATCGGCCAGGTTATCAATGGTAGCCTTTTCGCCAATCTTATAAAAGCTGTCCATGCCGCCAAAACCTGGTAGGTCGGGCATCGTTACAGCGCCGTAACGATTAAGGTTCTGCATCAAGCCGAACCACCGTTCCAGGCTGGAATGATGTCCATATATAAACAAGATTTCCTGTTGGTGGTTTTTTGGTGCAGACATACGTAACATACGACCCTGCAGGCCGTTCATATTAAGCGGCACAATATAATCGGAAGGATGCGGCTTGGCTTTACCCATACACTCTTCTATGTCTTACGTTTATCTTATTTGTATCATACAGCAACAACGCAATATTACTGAACAAATTGCGACATTTTTTACATTTATCCTTCAGAGACGGTACAATGCGGTTATGAAAAAATTAAAACTCATTGTAATAATTTTAGCCATCTTAAGTGTTGGCGGGGGGCTGGCATACTGGATACATGGCCGTAGCCAATCTGCCGGCACCTCCAGCTTTACCGATGTAATCGATGGCTTTAATAAAAAAGCACATTCCCTGACGGATCCAAGCAGTATTTGGGTGGTTGTCAACAAGCAGCGGCCGCTTGATCCTAAGACATATGCTCCGACTTTGGTCGTGCCCCAGATTCCATTGCGTTCCAATATCACCAGCGACGAACGCCAAGTCGCTAAAGTTATGGCGACACCGCTCGAAAATATGGTAAATGATGCCAAAAAGGACGGCGTAGCATTTGACCTGGAAAGCGGCTACCGGTCGTACAATTTTCAGGTTACGCTTTACAACAGTTACGTGCAGCAGCAAGGCAAAGCCGTGGCAGATAGCCAAAGTGCCCGCCCTGGTTTTAGTGAACACCAAACCGGGTTGGCCGCCGACCTTGGCGGTAAGTCCAAGCCAGTGTGTAACGTCGAAACCTGCTATGCCGACACTCCCGAAGGTAAGTGGTTAGCCGCCAACGCCTATAAATATGGCTTTATCATCCGCTACCCGTCCGACAAAGCCCACGTTACCGGCTATATATATGAACCCTGGCACATCCGTTACATCGGCACTGATTTAGCCACCGAGCTGCACAACATACACGTTGAAACACTCGAAGAGTTCTTTGGGCTTGGCAGCGCGCCAGATTATAAGTAAGTTGCTATAGATACGTTTTCCACGGCTTATTGCGCTGGTGACGGGGAAGTGCGGCTATATTTTCTTCCAAAAGGGCGTATCGACGACGTAGTTTGCCGTGCGGTACCTCGGACGGCGCAAATCGCTGTTTTGGTGTGTATACACCGTTGCCAGGGAAGTCGCCATACTGCGCGACAACTACAGGAGTACCGTGCGTGGTTTTGTACTGACCAGAGGTAAGGTCAATCATACGCGTGCCCACCGTGGGGCGCACCGTCTCCGCCCATACGTGTTCGCCAACGTACCCGTCAATTTCGATCGTGCCATCTACAAAATAGGCTTCTTCTCCCTGGCGTTCGAGATAATTTGCAAACCATAGGCTCGTTACGCCGCATTGTCCCCGGGCAACGACGTCTTCGGCTTGAAGCGTTATACCTTGATACGCTGTCTCGGGCGACCAGGCCTGTTCCAGCACGACACGCGCCGCAATCCCATGCAATGCCAACCAGTGCATCCATATATCGTTCGGGACATCGCATAGCATTTCCTGGCTTCCCATAGTGCCAGTGTAGCATCCCATAAGATACGGATTGTCAAAAAGCGGTAAATAAGCTAAAATCAATCTGTTATCACGACGTATCGCAACGACTCATGAAGTATTGTAGCGATAGCTGTCGTCATAGTCACACACAATGGGATGTGGCCAAGTGGTAAGGCACCGGGTTTTGGTCCCGGCATTCGGGGGTTCGAATCCCTCCATCCCAGCCAAATTAGAAAGTTTAACCGCTCATACAATGTGAGCGGTTTTTTTATTAACCGAGGTCATGGTTTGATAACTGACCTCGGCAGGTAACGAAACCTGCTCCACTGCGAAAGCACTGACCAGCGGTCATATTACCGGCCTGGAGTAGCAACTAGCTTTGGGAGACATATGAAGGACGTGGAGTCCAAGCACTAAGCCATCTAATTGGCGTATTCAGTGCACCCTTGCAACTTAACAATCCATATGTGCCGTAGAAAGCAAACTGTGCAGGCAGAATCTCCCTGAAAAGAGGTTACAGGTTTATCCCAAGAGAAAGCCCCAACGGAACAGTAAACATGTGGAACGTTCTATTAAAACAAAAAGGAGGTTGTATGACCTTAGTAAAAAACAAGAGCGATTATTCAGATCGTAAAGAAGTAAGTAAACCTACAAAATCAGGCATTAGGATCATATCAGAAATGCCCACGAAAGAGATTTTGATGTACACCGCAAACCGTCACAAGTTTGGGCTACTTACGTTTACCAGTCTCTCTATGGCTGTATATATTGCATATGATAAAGTCGTTAGATTATTTATCTAGCGCAGGGGTAGAGCGCCCCTGGGGAGAGTGTCCTAGGGTGTCGCGATGGATCGAGGACGAGTTGTTAGTAGCCGGCAGGCAAAAGCAACAGGGCCACTAAGAGTGACTAAGGACACGGAAGCTCACGCTTCGACCTAGCGACATTTAACCCTGATTCTCCCACCAAGGGTGCTCTACCAAGTAAGACATTCTTTGTCAGTCATAAAGGAGCGAGATATGAGTCTATCACCGAATGATGTTGTAGCGGCCAAGCTAGCTTGCATTCTTGCACAATCAAGCCTTGAGCGTACACAACGCAAAGGAGGCCTGAGTAGCGTTGGCTATCAACAGCTAACCGACGTTAAGAAACTTAGGGAAAAGCTCGATAAATATATCGAAGCTGAACGGATCGAGGAATCTATAACTATAGCCTAGCGGTCTTTACCGCTGGCAACGAGCCTCTTACCCATATTACCGTTAAGGACGAAGGAGAACTCATGGTAGAAAAGACTTGGTACTACGGAACAATCTACTATGCCAGTCAAAAGGCTAAACGTGACAGACTAGTAAAAGAGAAGCGTAAGGCTACGATTTCTAGCTATCATAGTGTCCTTTACATCACAGATAACTTTATACAGATCGACTTTGATAGTTCGGGTCAAAGTTACGTGCATATGCAACTATCACCCCATCCTTAACATAGGTAAAGCACAACGTGCTGGTAGTAAGCGACAGGAGTTAATGCGGCTATCGTGTTGGATATGAAACGATAGCAGCCTGGTCTGAGCTGGTCAGACTCTCCGTGGTTGCTCCAACCATTAAAGTGATAGTCACGCCACCACTTATTACTAGCACCATGCGCTTTACCACGTACTAAAAAGCCCCACTGCTGGCTTAGATAAAAGGTGTTACACGTCAGACGTGACGGCAGGTTGGCCAACCCTTTCTAAGTTAGCAGTGTGCTTTTTAGTACAGGCATAGAAAGTACACTGCCAGGAGTAAGGATAACAGAAACCGTCCCGCGGGCGGAGTGGCCTCTCCTCGTTCCTGGCACCATGCTTTCTATATATACGTAAGAACACCGCAATGCTAGCGGGACTATTAACCAGGTGAGCCGACCCGTAAGGGAACCACGACATTAGTGCCGATTGGTAAGCAGCCGTTTAGGTTAGTGCAAGTCCTGCTAGCTTTAGGGTGTTTCTTATACGAGATAGCAATATAACACCGAAAGGAGGTATGCCCATGAGTACAGCCAACCCTCAGTTTATGCACCCACCGGTAGCCTAAGCTCAAATACACAAAGTAATTCGGTGGTAATAGATACGTTTGAAAATAGCCTGCCAATAGTGAGGGTGTGGAGATTACCACCTCGCCTTCGGGCTTGTTAGCGACTCATCATTATTGGCGGTCTGTTTTCAAGCAAGTATAAGTAACTTTAAAGGAGTAAATATGAGAAAAATAGTTGTAGCTGAGGGTTTATTCAGCAAACTGGCAATCAGCCTTAACGATAGCACTGTCAATAAATTAGCGGTTATTAATAAAGAAGATAATCCTTTGGCAAAGATAGAATCTGATCTGAAGAAAACGCTTCAAGAGTTTGAACGCGCTTACTTCGAACTCAGCCAGCCCAAAGAACCTGAGCACGTTGAGGATAAATAACTTTAATTAAGAGGAGGCCGTATGGGCTGGAGTTTAGGATATGACGGTAATTGGCAAAGAGACGTAGGTTACGGCGTGCCAGCTTACTGCGATCACCCGAAGTGTAAGCGAAAGATCAACCGAGGATTGGCCTTCGTATGTGGTGGCGAACCTTATGGTGGAGAATCAGGCTGCGGCCTCTATTTTTGTGAGAAGCATCTCCATTACACTACTCGCAATGACGAGAACGGCGAAGAAGACTCGCCTCAACTCTGCGAGATTTGTATATATAACTTCGAGCTTGACGATGCCAATTGGCAACAGTTCAAGAAGTGTTTTGAGCCAAAGCCAGATCATAAGCAGTGGATTAGGTGGAAGCTGAAAGACGCAAGCTGGGCCGAATGGCGAGAGAACCACCCAACCCTTGTAGAAGAAATGAAGAAGGCTCTAGCTAACTAAATATAACCGACCTCAGAGGAGGATAAATATGGGCATGATCTCGATGATCCTAGACACCGAGTCTCTAGAGTATGATCCTGTGTTGGCTAAGCAAGTGCTAAGCAGTATCAGACCTGAAAGTACGATCCATGAGCTTTTTGAAGCCATAAGAGCCGTAAAAAGAGCATACGAAACAGGACTACTAAATATAACCAACTAACCCTGGAGGCATACATGGGCTGTGATATACACGCAACACTAGAATACGATAAATGGAAACTGAAACGTCCCGAAGATTCACATGACTGGTGGGCATTTGCGAAAGACATAGATATAGATCGTGGATATTACTTCTTTGGAATATTGGCTGGCGTACGGAACGATGAAATTAACTCTATAGCCCCACCACGAGGGGTGCCAACTAACGCAAGCTTTGAGTTCAAACAAGAGTACGAGGATTGGGGCGCTGATGCTCATACACCATCATGGGTAACTTTCGAGGAGTTGCGTGCATGGAAACACACAACCCCAAAGCTTGAATTTGATCCCGAAAAAGACATGAAAGAGCAGGACTTTTACAAAGTAATGGAAATGCTCGCAGAGAGATACGGAGATGAGAATGTTCGTCTAGTGTTTTTCTTCGATAACTAACCCTGGAGGATGATATGGAGCTAATACCAGATCAAGGCGTCATCAACGGCCTGTGCGCTGACTGCAAACAAATTTGTGACATTGGTATTCAGATAATGCCTGTGATTAAAAATGGAAACTCGACGGTAGTTGTAATAGTGACAGAAGAACACGAGTGTTCTAGCTAACCCCTAAATGGAGGAATGTATGACAAAGAAGCGAATATACGTTGTGTACGACGAGCGTGCGATGCAAGACCCAGACGAAGCTAGCGTATATGTCGCAGGAGCTGAGTCTTTAAAAGAAGCATTGGATGATGCCGAAGATTTTAAACCCTGTGTGATTTATAGCTACGCACAGGTCAAGATAGGCAAGAAGGGCGGCCACGAGCTTGTCGATGAACGACTTGAAAAGTATGTACAGGGCTAACTAATACAGACAGGAAGAACACTAAATAACTAATCAGCTCAGACGAGAGACCCAATAGGTGGCTTAGGCAAGGTCTCTTATTTGAGCTGGTTAAGCTCTGGTGGGGCAGGCTGCATTGTGTCAGCCTCCACCGAAAGGAAACATATGAAAAACTATTTTGTTTATTACATTCAACCAGAGCTAGTAAGGCTCAACGAGCTACTAAGATGACTCGCCAAGATATTAGATACGCGGTGATCATTGGCACGCTTGCTACAACAGCATCCTACGTCATGATCACCATTTTAATAGACAAAGGAATGTTATGAAGATACCAGTTACATATATCAAACAAGAGGAAGAGTTCACGGACGGATCAATGTGGTTCGACGACGGAGCTATCCACTTAATATATAAGCCATTCTAATGAGTGAATTTGCACAAGTATTCCTCGTTGGAAAGCCTGTAGACGTACCAGAGAAACCAGGGCTACAGCGTTGGACGATGATCGTAGAGCATAAGTACAAAACTGACCGCCTCAAGCTGGAATGGATCAGTACATATAACCCTAAGCTAGCCTCCCTCGGAATGAAGGAGGTTGAATTTTATAAAGACACGTCAGATCGGTTATGTATACGCGTACCGAGGAGAGGACAACCATGGCAGAAGTACTAACTATTCATGAGAAGCTTCTGGACATTCAACAGAGACTCAAAGTACCGAAAGATATTAATAATGATTTCGGAGGGTTCAAATATAGAAACATCGAAGAGATAGAGAACAAGGTTAAACCATACCTTGCGGAGCACAGACTAACTTTGACTTTTGACGACGGGATTATTGAAGCCGGCGGACGTGTATATGTCCAAGCAACAGCCATTCTGTCTGATGGGAAAGATTCCATAAGGGTAAATGCCTTCGCTCGTGAGGCACAAAACCCTAAAGCTAAGATGGATGACTCGCAACTCACTGGATCATGCTCATCTTACGCCCGTAAATACGCCGCCGGAGGTATGTTCCTCATCGATGATACCAAAGACGCAGACGGCATGGATAACTCGAAGCCTGCGCCCAAAAAGACCGAGGCTAAACCGGTAGGTAAGGCTGTAGTCGAATACGCAAAACCGTGGGAAGTAAAGAACCTCCAGATAGCTGCTAAGAAGATTATCGGTCAGAAACCTGAAGATGAAGTAAACGAATGGCTGAAAGAAAAGCTTAAGTGCCCAATGGATCAGTTCCCACGCGAGTGGTACCCAAAGGCACAAGAAAAGCTCGACGTGATGCTTATAGAAAAAGGTTAGTCCTGAGGGGGATATATGAGACAAACAAGTTTATTAGCATACCAAAAGATAATGCAAGACCGTAAGAAACTAGGCAACCGACAAACATCGGTACTCCATGTTATTGAACAACACTTCCCAATAACAAACCGGCGCATTGCTGAGTTGCTCAACTGGCCTATAAATACGGTAACACCACGCTGTTTAGAGCTACGGGCTAAGGGTAAGGTCATGAAAGCAAAGACAGACATGGATGCTGGAAGGCGTGCCACATTCTGGAAACCAGTTAAACAGGATAAAGAATTTAGCGATGTCGATTGATCGCATTAAGAACACACAGCGAAAACCTGCGAGATTGCCAAAGCCCTGTAAGTACTGTGGAACGATAGGGCACACATCATTTAACTGCCCAAAGAAACCACGAAAGCCGTTACAGACAACGAAGCGTATGAAGAAAGTCGGGAAGATCGGCAAACAGCTACTTGACCAAGCAGCGGACTTCAGAAAAGAACACCCCGGCCCGCAACAATGCTTCTACTGCTTATTCATAGGGATCGTAGAGCTAATAGATGATTACTGTGTTGAGCATACATTAAGCAAAACAAGGCATCCTGAATACCGTTTCGATAAAGAAAAACTTGTTATCAGCTGCCACGGCCACAACGAAGAAAAAGGCAGCAAAGATATTGATGAATACCTGGAAATATTAGAAAAGAGGAAAAATGGACAAGGAAGAAATTAGAAAAGCAGCATCCGCAATGGGACGTTTAGGCGGTCTAAAAAGCAGGAGGGTTCTTACTAAAGAACAGGCCCAAGCTATGGCTAAGAAATCTGCTGAAGCGAAGAAACGCAGGAAGAAGTCCGGTGAGTGAATTACTCCCTGATATTAAACCGGTATACACCGAAGATAAACCTAAAACCAAACGAAGAGATGGGCAAAAAACATTTTTGGTTAGTCGTTGGACTAGCCGTCACATTATTAACCCTCGACCTGTTACTCGCCTGCTGGACAGGCTTCGAAGTTATCTTCACAAGAGTTATAGGCGGGTAAGGGGATAGAAGGAGAAAATATGAGCACTAAGAGGATTAATGCAGAACAATTCGTAGAACTATATATGGAGGTGTATAACAAGGGCGGTACATATGTTGATCTCGCAAAGCGAACATCTATGCCCATCAGTAGAGTCTACGCAAGAGCACACTTTTATAAAAATTCAGCTATTATACTCCCCAAACTAACACGTAAGTATGGTAGCGGTACCCAAAGAAGACTTAACACTGGATTCTTAAACAGTCTCATCAAGAGACTCACCCGCTAGCATGCAGAACCGAAAGACTCACCTAGAGCACATCTTAGGCACCTCTACCCAACACAAAGCCTGGCACTCCTCCTACCCTAAAAGGGAAAGAGAGTGCCCTTTTTGTGAAAAACTGGACAGCCTGGCTCTCTACATGGGTAACAGACCAACAAAAGAAGACATAGTAAACATAATACTAATTAAAGCCAGCCTATCTTTTGGTGAACGTGCAGAAGGTGAAGACTTCCTACAGTTTGCCGAGGATGTGGCTGATGAGATTTTGAGGGGTCATTATGACACGTAAAGAACTAGAAGAAAGCATCACACGTAAGGTAATTGTGATAAGTGGCGACGACAATGCCAAGTTTCACCCGCAAGGCTATGTAAGGTCAATTCTAGGTGTGGTCCATCAATACTATGGCATAAGTAATGCTCTTATTGCATCTTACGAACGCGAACTAAAAGAGCTTAGAGAGTTCCAAGAGGCAATCATCCAGCGTGATCAAGGAGTAACAGGAGCATGAGTAAATTGCGGCTCACTGAGCGTGCCAGACGTTGGTTAATAGTCAAACTGGCAGGTGATCGTGTGGTACTCATTAATGCCAGGATGGATGGGAAAGAAGGCCTGATGCTTGACTACAGCCAAACGACTGACTTTATCATCAACCTTAAATTAACAAATGTCGGTGCAGGCATTACATATAAGAGGCGAAAATGAGTAACAGCCCTACACTAAATGACGATAGCGAGCTACGCGAGAAGCTGAGGAAATTCCAATATAACGATAGTCAAGCTATAGCACTGTCTGACGACCATATTGACCATATCCAGCAGATCATCCACCAACGTGATGAGGCTAGAGACAGCAAAACTAAGGACTCGATATTGTTCAATATTTACTTGCTCATTGACCATCGGGTTAAGGCTGACGGCACCAATGCTATAAGCGCTATCAAGTTGCGTCGGTCAATAGAAAATTACCAGAAGCAACTCGCCACCCCAAAGAAAACCAATAATAACTAACCCTGGAGGATGATATGGACCAGCTAGCTAAAGAACTAAAAGAAATCTCTGATGCTACACATTCAATGAGCATTAAGGAGCAAAACGGTATCATTATCGCTCTACTCACTAAAATACTTAGTGAGTTAAAAAAGTCTAACCCATAAATGGAGACACAAAGCAATGACACTAACTAATAAAGAAACTGGAGATGATATGAAAAATAACCAAAATGGATTTATAGGCGTACTAATTATTGTTGGGCTGGTTTTCGCCTTAATGTTTGCACTATTCTTTGTGCGATTCAAACTCTCGAATGAGCGAGTATCTGGCATCATCTACAACACCACCAACGATAGAGCTCTCAGCGGCGCGACCTGCTTTTACGTTAGAGCCGGTGAGAATACATATGTCGATGAAAATAATACAAGCTCTTACTGCCTTCCAAAAGGCTCTAAATACATTCCTCTAGTGAATAAGGCTGCGGAAGATAAGCGCATCAAAGTTGTGGTTGTAGCGCACAAATACAGTCTGACTGTCAAAGCTCCGTGGACTGTCCTACCTAATGTAACGGTTTCAGAGCTAAAGCAATGAATGATACAGAACAAAAACCTGAAGATATACAATGCCCTGCCTGTGGATACTACTGTTTGGGTAATGGCGGTTTCGGATGTATCGATAAACCTTTCCTCGTTGAAAGCCAGAAGAATCAGCCCACCGCCCAAGTAGACGGCAATCTCGACGAGATACTAAAAAGATACAGCCTTGCCGTCCAGGGTCTACACGCTGGCGTTAAACCAATCGACGATGGTATAGAAGCCAACAGATACAGGCAAGAAGCTAAAAGGGCTATCGCCGCCCATCTCCAAGCTGCTATACAAACCGCACGGATAGATGAGCTTCAACGGATAATTGACAGCAAAGCAACTCTTAATGACATTTACGGAGATAATCCACGCAACAATTATGGATATAACGAAACACAGGTTAGGGACGCAGTTAATTGGTTGAGAAACAGACATAACGAGCGGCTCCAGCAACTCAAGAAAGAGGCATCGAAATGAGTAAAATACTGTCACGACAGCGCAAGTGGCAAATAGCACATCCCGATAAGGCCGCGCTTTTGAGAACACAAACCATTATAAGAAGGCGCTACGCATTACTCCAGTTAGGCATTGTTAAAACTCACGAGGAGCTTCATGATATAGTTTCTGATTTTGAGCGCCGTAATGGCACGCTCTCAGGTGCGGAGTGGTGGAACGTATACGAATACCTAGACTGGAAATATAACGGTAGCGCTTTTACTGATCTGAAGTTCTCTGCATGGCTGGAGGGTTTGACATGACCAAACAAGAAAAAGTAGCAGCGTTTATGAAGTCACATGGTTATCACCGAGGAAGCAACAGTATTGCAGATTGCTGGTGGGACGAAACAGGCATGCACCAAGTAACAGATTGGCTGGCCACCTTCTTTTACGAAGTAGTGGAAGAGGCAAAACAGAATCTACTGCATAAGTTCGATGAACAGCTCGGGACCATACCTAGCAGCCAGGAAGTGGTGAAATATGCCGATCATTTGCGTGGGCGTATTGACCAGAAGCTAGAGATTCGGGAATGGATAGCCGGGCAGCTGCGCCACCTCAAACAGAAAGGACAATCTGATGAGTAAAACACCAATTATCCCACCAAACAAAGACGGAATATACCCAAAATGTGTTTACTGTAAGACTGAAATATACGGCCCAGGAGTCATTGATTACAGCCACAATGGAGCTGTTCCTACCTGTTGCAACCTACCATTGCCTGATAGCCACATAAAAGTCGAAGGAAAGACACAATGAGTAGTGAGTTTGAAAAGTTAATCGCTAAAAACGAGCTAGGGCGTCGCCGCCTAGAGAATATCGATAACGAAATAAAGCGTATTGAGTCTCTGAGCGACTCTGAGCTGGAGAAAATCCTTAAAGAACCAGACGATGAGGAAGGTAAGACCAATGGATGATGAAGCCTTGCGTACCAAATTAAGACATATCTTCTTTCGAGCGGCTGGTGGTATATCAGACATGGCCAACGAAGAGATTGAAGCTACGATACAGCTAATTAAGCAGGATAGGGAGACCACTCGCCTAGTCGCTCAGTTTGACCTGTGCCGCGATCTAATAGCCAAAAACCATGATGGCACACAGATAAACTGGAGCACACTAGGCGGCGATGTTGCCAACATGAAGATTAACCTAGCTCAGCAGCTCACCACCAATAGCGAGGCTGAACAATGATACGCCACATTCAACTCAAAGTATCGACGGCGCTAAGAATGACCAATTCCAGCCGTGAGGAACAGAATCGGATTAAGCGTGTACTTGGCTTCAATAAGGTCTCTGACCTACGGCGTGATCTTGCAGAATTGCAGGACAATGGTTTTATTGTGATACCTACGGAAGGATGTAAGCATGACGGTACTGGCGTTTGCCCAGGGCATCCTAGCGAGGCTGAACATGAAAATTAATATGAGCAAGGACGAGCTTAGAATCAAGCTCACGCAGATGTTTATGGATGCAAAGTACGACCGAGAAAATCCTTCCAAGCTTGCGGAGCAGCTTATCGCCATGCTCTACGAAGACGAAGACCGTAAGGTGAAAAGCTTGGCGAGACTGATCATGTATATACAGAAGATGAAGGGCCAAAACTAATGCAGGAGTTAAGACAATGAGCATATGTACACGCGACCAATTGCGCTCTGTCGGCGAGCAACTACAGTCTTGGTATGTCGATGAAAGCGGCAACGAGGAAACACCAGCCGACAATGGTGACTATGAGCACGATCATTACGAGTGCACTGGCTGCGGCAAGGACTTTAACGAACATGTCGAAGCCTTAGCCCATTACGCCGCTCAAGACCACGGCTATATTAAGACTAATATGGAGAAGGTATGAAACATTTCCTGATTGTCGGAAGCCTGGGGGCAATAATCATAATCGGGCTGTCATACACGATCGGCTACTGGGTTGCTAATGGCTGGAAAGCTGGCAGCAAATGACCCACTCTAACCAACGACCCACCGAAAGATCCCTCTACGACCTCATATCTGCTGCTGTAGAAAGCCAGAGTGAAGTAGGCATAGATCTAGCTGTAGCAGCTATACAATCGACGTATGTGCCTCGCAAGGAGCTAGAAGCCTTGCTGTTAGGAAAAGGAGCGCCACGAGACTACGCCGAGCGAACTAGGTACTATAACTCGTCCGTCAGAGCGTTCACGGTAAACACGCAGAACGAGGTTTGGCGTACCCATATACATAATGTGTTGAAAGGAGACGGAGATGGCAAAACCAAGCATTAATGTACCCCGAGAATGGTTAGAAGGACTATTAACAAACGCCAAGCGCGTAGTCATCAACCAGAGACAGATAGATGCGTTAAACACCGACGACCTCATGGAACGGTTAGAGGTAATTCGATTAATCGGCTACATAGAAAGTGCAGAGAACCTAATTAATCTTGGTAGTACGGGTGATCCCCCAATAAACACCCCAGTCTGTACCACCGGCTGTAGGGCAGCTAAGTGTATGAGGGCGAAGAGATGAATTGGTTTGCTATAACGATAATCGCCTTTATAGTCATATTTGCTCTGGATAGTATGTGGGCTAACTGGTGTAAGACGAGGATCTTTAAATATGGAAACTCTAAGCCCTCTAGTAAAGGAGTAGAACATGAGTAAACAGAAAGTTATTAAATCAAAATTCATCCCAGGGAGACTGCCAGTTTTAGGGACAATAGTAGCTTGGTTGTTCTATAGAGAGCTACACCTTGTTGGTGCAGGCGCAGGGGTAAACATTCCTATTTACTTCCTAGCTCAGATCAGAGAGACTGGTTAAGATGATTTTGCTATTGACATATCTTGCCAATGACCGCCTCGTTAGCTGAGTCG
>JGI24737J22298_10000228_pt1 | contig 18575 bp, 13 predicted proteins | sample KBSCornC3_FD_22298 | JGI IMG/M metagenome (IMG submission 22298) | reverse complement strand
GTATGCCGGATGTGGACATCGACATCCAGGATACCCGCCGCGACGAGGTAATCCAATACTGTGCCAACAAATATGGGCAGGACAGGGTAGCCAACATCGTCACCTTTGGCCGGATGTTTGCCCGCAACGCCGTACGCGACGTTTCGCGGGTTATGCAGGTACCATATGCCGATGCAGACCGTTTGGCCAAGATGATCCCTGCGCCAGTACAGGGGCGACATATCCCGTTATCGGTATCTATTAAACAAGACGCCGAATTACGGCGTGAGTACGAAACCAATGAAATCTCCCGACAGGTCATTGACCAGGCAATGATCCTTGAAGGCACCGTCCGCAGCCATGGGGTGCACGCTTGCGGTGTGGTGATTGCTCCAGACGACTTAGTTAAATTCCTGCCGCTTGAAATGGCCCAGAAGGGCGTCGTGACGACGCAGTACCCTATGACCCAAGTCGAAGAGCTCGGACTGCTTAAAATGGACTTTTTGGGCTTGTCGAACCTGACGATTATCAACAATACGTTGCGCATCATCCGCAGAGTATACGGTAAAGATATCGACCTTACGACATTGCCGCTTGATGACTCTGCGCCGTACGAGCTACTTGGCCGCGGCGATACGACAGGCGTATTCCAGTTGGAATCCGCAGGCATGAAGCGTTACCTGCGAGAACTGAAGCCTACCGCATTCGAAGACATCATCGCCATGGTGGCGTTGTATCGTCCGGGCCCGATGCAGTTTATCGATGATTTCGTCAGGCGCAAGCATGGCCATCAGAAAATCACCTACCTGCACCAATCGATGGAGCCGGCATTAAAAAACACGTATGGCATCCTGGTGTATCAAGAGCAGTTTATGCAGATCAGTAAGGACGTTTGTGGCTTTACCGGTGGTCAGGCCGACACGCTTCGCAAGGCGGTTGGTAAAAAGAAAATCGACCTCATGAAAAAGATGAAGCCAGAGTTTGTACAGGGTGGTGTAGAACATAGCGGTGTTGCCCCCGAAGTTATGGAAAAATTCTGGGACCAGCTGGAAGAGTTTGCCAACTACTGCTTCAATAAGTCGCACGCTGCCTGTTACGCTCTGATTGCCTATTGGACGGCGTATCTTAAGGCACATTATCCATCCGCCTTTATGGCTGCCGTCATGACCAGTGACTTTGACGATACCGACCGCCTGGCCATCGAAATAGCAGAATGTCAAAAAATGGGTATCGACGTATTGCCGCCCGACGTTAACGAATCCTTCCACGAATTCGCCGTTGTGCCAGATGGCGACAACCGCAAGTCGGCCATCCGCTTTGGCATGACCGCGATTAAGAATGTCGGTGCCGGTGCCGTAGAAGAGATAATCCGGGCACGGTCCGTCGATGGTTCTTTTGCTGACCTTGAAGATTTCCTATCAAAGGTAAACGTCCGGATTGCTAACCGTAAGGCTATAGAGAGCCTGGCTAAGGCGGGCGCCTTTGACCGCTTCTGCGATCGTTCACAACTGTTGCACAACCTGGATATGATACTGGCTTATGCTAACCGGCTGCAAAAAGAGGCTAACAGCGGACAGACCGACTTATTCGGTAATCTTGTCGATGACGATGCCGTAGCTCGTCCTAAACTGGCCCTGGAGAAAGCAGCGGTACTATTTACGCCACGCGAACAGCTCTTATGGGAACGGGAGTTACTCGGACTTTATCTAAGCCAGCATCCACTAGCCATGTACGAAGTCTATTTGGAAGAACAGACCATGCCGATGAGCGGCCTCAAACCAGAGCACGAAGGCCGGGCTGTTGTCGTCGGTGGCGCTATCAACGATATCCGCGAGATCGTCACTAAGAATGGCTCCAAAATGGCCTTTATCAAGCTTGAAGACAAGCATGCGGAACTAGAACTTATTTTGTTCCCCAACGCCTATTTACAGACTATCGGGCTTTGGGAACGGGATAGAGTGGTGTTAGTACGCGGCAAAATATCTTCAAAAGATCGTGAAGGTAATATCGGCGAGGAAGTTAAAATCCTTGTAGATGATGCCCGCGAAATTACCGGCGAACAGGCATTAGCCTACCAGGCTACGGGTAAAAAGATGCGTCCACCGGGAAGCAAGAAGTCCGCTGCCGAAGCAGTAACGGCAACACGTCCCCGTCCTGTTACTGAATCAGCGCCCAAACCCAAGAGCGGGCCAAAGCCCACAGGAATTGTACCTAAGCCTAATCAGGTGATCCCTGAGCGCATTTATATTCGCTTGCAAGATGGACAAGATCAGCAGCTGCTTCTATCGCTTAAGCGCTCGATTGATGAATCAAAGGGTGCCACCGAAGTGGTATTAGTTCTTGGGCCTGCAGATAACAAGCAAGTCATAAAGTTGCCCGGCGGCATCGCAAAAGAAGAACCGGTGCTGGCTAAACTGCAAAGCCTTGTCGGCGCAGATAACGTCAAAATCCAATAAGTAAATAGTAAAGCCAACTAGGCACGCGCTACAGACCACGTTTTCGCGCGGACGGTCCGGTTGGTCCGTCCGGCTGCACTGGGCGGTCACGGTCTGTAGCGCGTGCCTAGTTGGCTTTACTGCCTTTGTTAGTAAGAAATTGTTATCCGATAAAGCCACTGTTGCGAGTTAAGATAAAGCCTACGGTAACAATGGCTACCACCAAGGTATCAAGTACCGGATGCTTAATGATAAACTGTTCGCCGTCGATGATCCGTTTGCGCCACATACGGCTATGTTTGAACAAGAAAGCAAGCGCCATCAATAAAGCCAACGAAATAATAACGATGCCACCCATGGTGAAGGCGCCATTGGTTAAGACGTCGATCCGCGATATCGTTTTAGTCGGTAGCTGCGCTGGTTCGGCGCCCGCTGATATGCCGGTGGTATGGGAAAGTACTGCCCCAGGCTCGCCGTACACGGCGACGACGATAGTCTCATTTTTGTGACCCTGGAAGGATGCGGCGTGAGCTACCCCAAAACCGACATCGGTATATGCCGGATTGAGCAAGTTTTCTTTGTGGCTTTGGCTGTTCATCCAACCGTTAATAACGGCTTGGCTCGAATTAAAACCATAGGCGAGGTTTTCGCCCGTAACAGTGTAGGCATAGCCGGCCTGTTCGACGAATTCTGCAGGTTGCTTGCCATCAGGGGTGACATGCGACCAGTAATTACGCTTGGCCATGTCATCTGCCTTTGCTTGTGCTGCTGCGGCAAGTTGGCCGTTTAGTGTCACGTCGTGGTCGCCAGCCTTGGCGCGGTTATTATTCGTAGCTTGTAGCAGGCTTATGGGGCTGACATCGGTACTGTAGCCCAGTACGCCGGAGCCACTCCAGAGTGTATTTACAACAATGCCAAGCCCTACTACCAACAACATAGGCAGATATGGCCAGTACGTCTTTGTGTAATGTTTAGAAGACTTATGGTGTTGGCCATGTCGTTTGCGCTCATGCACATTCTTTTGTTGTTTTGGTAACTGAGCAAGAACCATTTGAGTTTAGTATAGCTTATGCTTTAAACGGGGTAAAGGTGCAGTGATATAGTACCATTGCGGCTGCCTGGACGACATTGAATGATTCTTTTTTACCAAACATCGGTATTTCGAGTACTGTATCGCAGCGGGCAAGCACTTCTGGCTCCATACCCTCGACTTCACGACCAAGCAGGATCGCGATCTTATCCGGAGGTTTAAAATCAGGCAGCGCTACAGCGTGTGGCGCTTGCTCCAGTGCGGCTATATGATAGCCCTCGCTGCGGAGCTTGTCCATGACTGCTTCGATAGTCTCGATGTGTTCCCATGGCTGAGAGTGTTCGGCGCCGAGCGCTGTTTTGTTAATCTGTTTGGATAATTTTGCGGCAATGTGCGGTAGTCGTGGGTCGTTCTTTGCAAGTGGATACGGCGTATAGCCGCTCAGAATAACCTTAGTTACTCCTAATCCTTCGGCCGTGCGGAGCAGTGAACCGACGTTATGGCAACTCCGTAAGTTGTGTGCGACAATAATGATTTGTGACATATAAAAACTATAGCGAACTACTGGGTGAACGCATAACGCTCATGCTATAATCGTCCATATGAGTCAGGACGCCCGAAAAGACGAAGAGTCGGCTACGCTACGACGTGCCCGGATATTGGGTTTCAACTATGTAGACACCGCCGTACTCCCGCAAAAGCCGTTATATAAAGATTTGATACGCGTACAAGAAATGTACGAACGTCGTATTATCCCATTGCAAGCGGATCAGAGTAATCTTTTATTCGGTATTACGACCACGACTTCGCAGCAGACTATCAACGAGTTCAAGCAGCGTTTTACCGACTACCGTACGTCTTTCGCAATTATTTCGGATACCGGCTACCGCGAATATATGCGGTTATACGATCCGCCTAAGCAAGTGCAGTATCAGGACATCGCTTTTACTGCTGATTCGGGCGACTCTTTGTTTAAGACCGTTTCCGAAACGTTGCTTAAGGTGCGCGCCGACGACATCTTGGCTTACCTAGTCCAGCAAGGCTATCGTCTTAAAGCCTCCGACATTCACCTTGAAAACCAAAAAAATGAAGTACGTATCCGTTTCCGCGTTGACGGTGTGCTGCACCCGATTGCAAGCCTGCCACGTGAAAAGTATCGCCAGCTGCTGAGTTCTATCGCTATTGCAGCTAATGTATCGACAGGTGTCGATGATGCTCAGACCGGGCATATCAATAAAAGCTATCATTTGGCCACCGGCGAAAACGTGACCGTTAACCTGCGTGTCGAAACCGTGCCTACGGCCTACGGCCAGGATGTGGTTATGCGTATCTTTACGCTCAAACTCGAATTGCTCAAGCTTGAAAACCTGGGGCTTAACGAACGCGAGCGCGTCGTCGTAGACGATATCATCCGACACCCGACAGGGATGGTGTTGGTTGTCGGACCGACGGGTTCGGGTAAGACGACCACGCTGTATTCAATCGTTAACACTTTAAACAGTCCTGAGCGCAAAATTCTGACACTTGAGGATCCGATTGAGTATTTCATGGAGGGCATCGTCCAAATCCCCGTCCATGGTGACTCAAACGATAAAGGTTTTGCCGAAAAACTGCGCGCAGTACTGCGCCTTGACCCTGACGTCGTTATGGTCGGTGAGATCCGAGACCAGGACACCGCTAAAACAGCATTACAAGCGGCGCTAACGGGCCACTTAGTGCTCAGTACCTTCCATGCCTCCAGCGCAGCGGCAGCCGTAACGCGCATGCTGGACTTCATCGGCATCAACCCGTTGTTCGCATCGGCCATCCACCTTATAATGGCGCAGCGTTTGGTCCGCTTGTTGGACGATAAAACTAAAATTGCTTTTACTCCCGACGATGGCTTAAGGCAGCAGCTACAGCTTATTGTTGACACTCTGCCCGACAACGTACCTAAACCTGACCTGACCAATATCCAACTGTATAAACCTGGATCATCTGCAGAGAATCCTTTCGGCTATGCTGGCCAGACTCCTATCCGCGAACAGATGGTCATGACTCCCGGTGTGCAAGAATTGCTTCGTCTGCCGCCAAACCAAATCACGACTGAAATACTTGAACAAAAAGCCCGTGCAGACGGTATGGTAACCATGCTTCAAGACGGTATCCTTAAGGTCATCCAAGGCAAAACGACCCTCGAAGAAGTCTTCCGCGTTGTTAGCTAGTCGGACGCTTTGCTTCGTTGCTGCAAGTAGATGCAATGAGGTAGTACCTCACGAATGACGTATGTATCCAGATCCTCTACTTCTAGCGCTTCTGCAAGCTGTTGCTTGTACGATGTTGCGTGGTCGCATAAGACCGCCTCAATAGCATCATGGTCAATGCGTGCTAACCCTGGCAATGGACGATCAGGGTCTTGCTGTACGGTTTGCACGACTTCTTGCAGGAGAGCACCATAGGTAGTGCCTAGTGTAATGTCAAGCTCCTCATGCAAATTGGTCGTTTCAGTACGGGGTCGAGGTTGTGGAGCATCTTTTCTGTCGTAGAAGAGCTGTCGGGTATCTGCAAGGGGATCGGCATTCCACGTCAGCCGACGCACTAGCTGTCTAGGAAGATGATGCGTATAGCCTGACTCAGCTTGTAACCTAGGTATATAAACGACCTCGATGTACTGCATAGTATTTATCATTTCTCTTAGCGCAGTACGAGGTTTAGCGTACAAATTTTTAAACACATAACGTACATCGTGTGGCCGGACGTAGTCGTTTCCTTCATATCGCTGCAACAGGGAAGTATACAATATGGGATCATACTTTATGGCCATGCGGTCCACATCCTTAAACCCATATGCTTTGAAGCTGGCAGCGTCAGCTTGATAACGCTCATATACGTTCCGATAGTCTTTACCTGTCCTTGGATAACCGGCGTCGGGGCGATGTTTCTTGTAGGTGTGCAGTGCGTTTCCAAGTCGAAGAGGCGCTTGGTCGCTTAATGGATTGTATGGGTTGGATAAAGCGGTTTCCTCGTGTATTTTGGTCAGGTAGTCAAACGTGTGCAAGTCATCTTTGGGAAGCGCACCATGTCGACGCAACTTGCCATGGTCACTCAACCAGCTGCGCATGTCATCCATAAAAGCACCGAGTATCTCCTCCTCGATCGTTTTATAGATAGGTCTTTCTGTGCATTCCGAAGGAGCCTCAATTCCAATTGCGCCTAGGTTTCGGGAGATTAAAGTCAGTTCAGGGTAGGAATGAGGTGCGGCATCGCTTTCAAATGATTCATGCTGCAAACTCACGGAGTGCGTAGTATACAATATAATGAGATACTATGCACGCAATGATAGGGACGCAGAAGAGTTGCGTTATACAACGATGGCAGCTACTGCCGGGACAAGGCGGTCATCGATGACGGAAGGGATAATGTGTTCGGCATCTGGTGTCTCGACGAGAGCAGCGATGGCTTCGGCCGCAGCTACTTTGTGTTCGTCGGTGATCGTGGTTACTTTGTTATCGAGTGCGCCACGGAAAATACCGGGGAAGGCCAGCGCATTATTAACCTGGTTTGGAAAATCACTGCGACCCGTTGCTACGATGGCTGCGCCTGCTTCTTTGGCGAGGTCGGACATAATTTCCGGTTCCGGATTGGCCATGGCAAAAATAATCGGATCTTGAGCCATGGTTTTGATCATATCTGGTGTCAAAAGTTTGGGCTGAGAGACGCCAATAAAGATATCTGCATCACGAACGGCGTCCGCGAGGTTACCATCGATGTCGTCAGGGTTGGTAAATGATAATAACGCCTTTTTATTTTCATTAAGGTTTTCACGCGAGGTGCTGATGATGCCGGTACTATCCACCGCAAGAATGGTGATACCCGGCGCATAGGTGTTTAAGAGCTTGGCGATTGCCACGCCGGCTGCTCCCGCGCCGACAAGCACTACTTTGCTGGTGGCAAGTTCCCGGCTAGTCAGTTTTACGGCGTTGATCAGTCCGGCCAATACAACGATTGCTGTTCCGTGCTGGTCATCGTGCATGACAGGGATAGATAGTTCGTGCTTTAAGCGTTCTTCTACTTCAAAACAGATTGGTGCTGCGATGTCTTCGAGGTTGATGCCCCCAAAGCTTGGTGCGATCGCTTTAACGGCGCCTACAATTTCATCGGCGGAATGTACGTCGAGCACGATAGGCACGGCATCGATATTGGCAAAGTGTTTAAAGAGCATAGCCTTACCCTCCATAACAGGCAAGGCGCCGAGGGGGCCGATGTTACCAAGACCTAGTACGGCTGATCCGTCACTGATAACGGCGACATTGTTGTTGAGCCAAGTGTAATCGCGTGCCTCAGTTGGGTGTTCGGCGGTGTATCTTGAGACGGCCGCGACGCCTGGCGTGTAGTAGATGCTTAGTTTTTCACGGCTATCCAGCGTATCTTTTAGCTCGATGCCAATCTTACCCTTGAGCTCTTTGTGTTTATCCAAAGCCATGTTTGCATAGTCCATATGGCGGTCTCCCCCCGTTACCTTAAGCTGACCGTGGTCAACGTTATCCCTTCAAAAAGTATAGTATAACAAATTATCCTTGCAGAGGCAGCCGGCACGCCGTTTATTAAGCGAGCATTGTCATGTGGGTAATGATATCGTATGGTATTGCAGTGAATCATTTTGAAGCCTATCTTGAACAACATACCACCCCACTTCTGGAATTCGCCAAGCATCTGGATGCAGCTATGCACTCAAGCCCTAACCGATCTTGCGTCGTGCAAGAAGCGGGGCAGACTTCGCATGTAGTAGAGCTTGACGGTACTCCTTACTTCGAACCTTCCCCAGAACCTACCACTGAAGCCAATGCCGAAGAAATAGCTGCAATTAACACAATGCGCCAAGTTGCGGAGCGTGCGCTCCTCTCCCAAAGCGAGAGACACACTGCTGCGTTGCTCGGCAAAATAGGTTTATTTTACGAGAAGGATACAGATAACTTGCCGCCATATTCGGCTGTTTACACCAAAGGCAAAGGCGGCCACCAAGAACGTGGCATAGCAAACATGGCCATCACCCATTTAATAGAGGGCGACACTATTGAAGCACCTCCATTTGCATCAAGCTATGATGTTACTGTCACGGCACACAATGAGCCAACAGAAGCGTTATCGCTATCGATACATGATGGCAGGGTAGCTGACGTACATTATTATGTATCCGGCTTGCCACCTGTAGATACCGCTGCGAAATTGACTCGGGTGTGCGAACGTGTATTTGCGGCCGAGCAGCAAAAAGTCGCACAGGCTATCATTGCGGGCAATTGCCATGACGCAGAGACATTAGACAGCAATATAAGGGAGCTAAACCGCAACTATAACCGGGCTTATCCATATGATAAATATGTACCACGTGTTATAAAGCTGCTTCGTAGCTGGGATACTTCCCTTAAGGACGATAAGCGTGCGGCCAACGCAATATTAGACATGGTAGGGCCGTCATTCTACTGGCCATCAAAAGAAGAAATCATTAGCGTACAAACTGCGCTTGGCCGTACGTAGTACGTCTAGCTAAAATTAATAGTATATGGTATAATAGTGCGCAATGCGTTTACCAGAAACATACCTTTTAGACCACGGTGCGGATCTCCACGCTCTCATGCAAAGAGCAGATGAGCTCCTTACGGATGAAAATACTACTGTTTCAGAAAAGCTTTTTTCTGATGACTTACCCCATATTACACAAGGAAATCTTACCGCTGAGCTGGTCATCGAAGACTGTAAGGCAGATGGAGTTGCTATTCCGTCTTACGAGGAAGCAGAGCGGCTGGCAGCCCAACAGGATAAAGAATTCTGTAAAACGCAGAATAGCCGGCTGTCTGCCGCAACTGATCTAGTGGCACAATACTATATGTACGATTTTGCTAAGGCTAATCCGGGTAAGACATTCTTATGGTCTGAGGGGTATTCCGCTGCCGCCCCATTGCCCTATGACACTGCTACGCTCAGAACAGGAACTCGAATGAGCCCCACGACTGGCGAAGTCACTTTACAGACGATACTGATTCAAGGCATTGATAGGCAACCGGAATCAACGACAAAAGAATGGGACTTCGTACACTATGATGGCCAGCTAAGGCGTCAGCTCGGTATTTTGATGCTCGGCAATAGTATCCGTGATGTATCATTTAAAACGGGCCCTGAGACGTCACCTCTCGTGGATCGATGTGTAGAGGTGCTGGCCGATGGATTTGACCAATACGTTTCTATCCTTGCCGGCAATTTTGAAAATGAGGAAGAGCTAACACTACTCATCCACCAATTACGAACGGGACATACGACTGAAGACCCGGCCGTGCTGGAGCAACTTTTGCAAGACTTACGCCAGGAGGGCATTAGACAAGTGCAGGCCTGTGAATTCGATCTTTTAATGGATGGTGCTACCAGACGGCCCAATGTCGATGAATTGCAGTTGATTCGTAAGGCGCTTCAGTAAGATAGGCTTTTATTACCGTAACAGATATGATATACTTGATCGAAAGCAAATAGTAGTGTAAGGTTTATAGGTTATGGAATCTGTTATCCGAAAAATTGAAGAATCATTCAAAAAGCATGCCGTCGTTGACGTAAAAAGCGGTGATACCGTTGAGGTGCACCAAAAAATTAAAGAAGGCAACAAAGAGCGCGTTCAGATCTTTAAGGGTCTTGTCATCCGCACTGACCGCAAAAGTAGCCACACCAGCCGTATCACGGTCCGCCGTATTGCTAGCGGTGTGGGTGTAGAAAAGAGCTTTTTGCTCCACAGCCCGCTTGTCGTTAAGGTAGAAGTTACTAAGCGTAGCAAAGTACGCCGCAACTACCTTACGTACATGCGCAACCGTACCGGTAAGGCTGCTCGTCTTACCGGCCAGGACTTCGACCGTAAGGCTGTTAACACGGTTCCTGAAAAACCAGCTGAACCTGTGACAGAAGAACAACCAGCTGAAGAAGCTGCTTCCGAAGAAAAATAGTATCTTTCTCGTGATACATAAAAATAGCCCGCAAACCGGGCTATTTTTATAGGCTGGCTAGGTGATCATCCACCTCGGCTTGCCACTTTTCACTACACGTAACAGTAAAGAACGTAGCTTGCTCTGTCTCGGCTGCCATGGCGCGTTGCTCATGGGGAGCGTTTGCATGTCGTTCAGCATGGACAACCTCCAATAGTTGTTCAAGGTGCTGTTTATATGTCTTGCCGGTCGCTATAGTTAGGCCTATCCAGGCTATGCTGCCGACCAGAACAGGAGCTGGTACATGGGTCGCAAGGATGATATCGGCGATGCATGCCTTGGCGCCAAGCCATCTGGAAAGGTCATATTTGTCAGCAAAACGACGCGCATCGAATAGATAAAGCTCGGTTTCGTTGTCGTAATCGATCATCGCATTAAGGAGATCGGGATCTTGTAGGTCTGCACAGCGTACGAGTTCATGCCGTGCTGTTCTGTTAAGGCTTTGCTCGACATAGGTACTAAAATCGGGTGCAGGATCATCTATCGCCGCGGGGCCTATCCTGTCATTGATATACTTTGCGCGCGCATCGGCCATAACGCCCGCTCCGAAGAGACTGATTGACCTGGAATCTAGCGTAGTAAGTCCTCTTGCGGTTGGATCGGCCTTGTCAGGCTGACCGGTGTTTTCGTACTGTAGCTTAAGCGACCAATCACCAATGGCCTCTGATTGAGCACCTTTTTGTGTGAGATATTCGGTAACAGCGGGTAGGTCAACATCAAGGTCATCAAAGAATTCACGAACTCCAAGTTCGGCACTGAACAGGGGCTGTTTAATTAACATTTCATTAGATACCATAGAGTAGAACTAACTATATAACGTTTCGGTCGAAGAACCAAACAGTGGTATGCTACATATATGATCATTGGGGTAGATGAGGTTGGCAGAGGATGTTTAGCCGGGCCGGTTGTAGCTGGCGCAGTAGTACTAAAGCGTGCCATACCGGGCCTTAAAGACTCTAAAAAACTAACACGAGCCCAACGCGAGGCGTTCGATATTACTATACGAAGGCGAGCACTTGCGGTCGGACTGGGTTGGGTCGCACCCGAGGAGCTAGACGCGGTCGGTTTAACCGAAGCCGTACGTCGGGCTATGCAGCGAGCCGTTGCAGAAGTCATGGCGCAGGGTATTGAGTATGACGAAATTATCATCGACGGCAATTATAATTTTCTAAAAGAAATAACAGGAATACCGCCGGTAAGGTGCGTCATAAAAGCCGACGACACGGTGCCGACGGTCAGCGCGGCTAGTATTGTCGCTAAGGTTGCCCGCGACAACTACATGCGCAGCATCGCGAAAGAATATCCAGGCTATGGTTTTGAGGCTCACGTCGGGTATGCGACGCTGGCACATCGTCTGGCACTCGAGACACTAGGTACGTGCGCACTTCATAGGCAGTCATTTGCCCCAGTCCGCGCTATACTCTCTGTTTGATGACTGCATTCGAAACGGGCCGTAAGGCAGAACAGGTTGCAGCTGGCTTTCTTGTATACAAGGGCTGCGATATCATTGCGCAAAACTGGCGCACGCGCTGGTGTGAGATCGACATCATAGCCAAGCGAGACGGTGTGGTATATTTTTGCGAAGTAAAATACCGCGCCCACTCTCGTCAAGGTCGGGGACTGGATTACATTACCCCTCAAAAAATCCGACAAATGCACTTTGCGGCCGAGTTATGGATGGCGACGAACACTTGGTCGGGCAATGTTGAGCTGTGTGCTATTGAAGTATCGGGTAAAGACTTTCGCGTAACAGATGTAACCAAAGATATTTACTAGGGAGTGTATTAGGCGTTGAGCGCTTTTATTACCGAAGCCAGGTCGCGTTCGAGCCAGGCAATCCTGTTATTAAGCTCCTCTATGCCCATGACGATGTTCCGGGTAAGCGCCACATCGACTTGTTTTGGCTCAAAGAAGGCCTTGTATTCTGCGAGCAGCTCACGGGTGCTGAACGCGCCTGCGGCATATCGGGGAAAGTAATCGTATGACTTGTCACCTTCGAAGGTCTTTTCGATCCACTCCCAGTTATCACGAAGCCACTGCCAGGTAAGTGTGCGACTGTAACGATTGCGTAACATGTAAGCTACCCAACGGCCCATATCTTGCGGACGGACTTGGTCAGCATCTGTTAGGCGTCCTAATAATAACTTGGTCTCGGTTTCTTTTTTGGTGAGCGTCAGTGCACCTGTAATGTCCAGCTGCAGATCAACGTTGTTGGTTTTTTTATCAAGGTCGAGTAGGTATTCAAACGCACCTGGTTCGCCGGTGCGTACGGCTGCACCAAAGATGATGCTGCGCAGCTCAGACGGAACCGAACCGGGGTTAGTCTTGTACTGGTTAAAGTGTTGCAGAGCGCCAGCGACGATTTCAGGATCTTCCGCATAGGTTCCCAAACTGGTGATGATGGCACGGAGCTTAGTGTCCTGAACGGGTTCATCGGGTGTTTCTTGCCAGCCTAACCGCTTAAACTGCTTGCTGACTATCGTACGGACCAGCTGCTTGATAGGTGCTTCAAGGCTCGGCTCGGCATCGATAAAGCGCCGGCAGTCTGCCAAAATAAGTGCAATAATGTCCCACACGGGCTCGCGGTCTTCGTCAGTGTATTTTTCGAGTAATGTCAGGGTTTCGGCGAAGGATTGTTCGCCGGCGCGAGCCAACATCGAGCTGTCGCTGAGGAGCATGAGTCGTTCCGCGATACCAAGTGTGCCGTCACTGATGCCACTGGTAATAGCATCAAGATGTGCCGGCTGCAGGTACTTAACGACGTAGTGTCCGCTTGCACCCTGGTTAACGCGGATAAAATCAGGCGATGCAAGAGCGACATGCAGTTCGCGCTTATCGAGTGTCGCGGGAACATCACTGCGATCACTCAACAGGGGTACGGGCCACAAGCGCTCGGGGTCGGCTTTAGTCGCATCTAATAAGAATTGCTTTTGGCGCAGTGTTAGCTCGGCATCCGTTTGGTCGACGGTTACCACGGGATAGCCGGATACGTCCAGCCAGGGCTCCATAAATGCAGCTACGTCTTTGCCGCTTGCCGCGCCTAACGCCATCCATAGATCCTGACCGGTAGTGTTGCCGTAAGCATGCTTGGTAAAGTAGCGCTTTAAGCCTTTACGGAAGGTATCCTCACCGAGGTACTGCATAAGCATGCGGATAAGTCGTCCACCCTTGGCATAGACGATTGACGGGTCAAACAAACTGGCGATCTCATCGGGATGGTGCACCTCGGTCTTAACTGCTTGGACGCCGGCGATTGAATCCCGCCGTAAAGAAGAAAGGCCTTCTTGCGTGATAAAGCTGTTCCAGATGTCCCATTCCGGAAAGAGTGCATCAGTTGCCACGTATTCCATGACATTGGCAAAGCTTTCGTTAAGCCAGAGGTCGTCCCACCAGCGCATGGTAACAAGGTTACCGAACCATTGATGTGACAGCTCGTGACAGATGACGGTAGCGACCATTTCGCGGCTGCTTTGGGAAGCGGTTTCCGGGTCGGCGAGTAACGCCATTTCGCGGAATGTGATAAGCCCCCAGTTTTCCATGGCGCCGCTAGAGAAGTCCGGCAGCGCGATAAGGTCTGATTTAGGCAACGGATACGGGACGTCGAAGTAATCGTTAAAGAACTCGATGCATCGGGTGGCCACATCGACGCCAAAATCGAGCGATTCAGCCCTTTGCGCTTTGGTTGCCCATAGGCGGACAATAACACCTTCGGCGGTTTTAGCTTCTTTATATTGCAGGTCACCATAGGCGAAAGCTAAAAGATAGGTAGACATTTTAGGCGTGGTTTCGAAGGTAGTCAGTAGGCGACCATCTTGTTCGTTTTGCTCTTTGATTGGTGTGTTGCCTAAGACGGACTCGCCTGTAGGCGAAGTAATCGTCAGATCGAACGTAGCCTTGGCTTCCGGCTCGTCGATACAGGGAAAAGCCTCGCGGGCATGATGGCTCTCAAACTGCGTAGCAATAAGGGCCTGCTTTTGACCGCCAAGCTCGTAATAGCAGGGGTAAATACCGTGCATAGCATCGGTAATCGTCCCCTCGAATTCCATGCTGACTTCGTAGGCGCCGCTATACAGCATGGCTTCGGTGTGCAAGCGTACTTCGTCGAGTGATTTTTGGTGGTTGATACGTACAACGGCAAGTGTTTCACTGCCATTTTTATCTTTTTTGACAATCGAAGCCTTGGTAATAGTCAGCCCATGCTGATGGAATGTAAGGCGTTGGCTAGGACGGCCCATCCGTTTGCCGGCGACCGTAACCGTTCCGGTAATTTTTTTAGTGTCCCGATTTGGATCAATAAATAAGGTGTAATGTTCGGGTCGGAAACCCTCAAATAGACGCTTCACATTTTTGCTCATTGTTCCATTCTATCACGGCTAACAGATAGTTGTGACCTGATAATAAAAGATGGTATAGTTGGCTGACGCATGCTTAACGTGATTGACGACATTACTTAGCCATGCTATATTTAAAGGCAGTAGTCGGCCAGCGCGGTCGACTTTTTTCGTATCAGACCTGTAACATTTTGCAGATTGATGATCACTAAACAATTAAGAAAGGAAACAGCATGGACTTTGACATAGACATGAAACAGCTGGCACAAGCACTCCGTGCAATCGCCGAGGAAAAGAACCTTCCTGAAGCAACAGTCCAAGAAGTCGTAGAGCAAGCGCTTGCGGCTGCTTACCGCCGTGACTACGGTGAACGTGAACAAGAGGTACGCGTAACAATGAACCTCAATAGTGGCGACGTAGACGCCTACGTAACCAAGGAGGTCGTTGAGACCGTCGAGAACAAGGCGTACGAAATCAGCCTTTCAGACGCCAAGGTCATGAAGAAAGACGCCCAGATCGGCGACATGATCGAAGTACACGAAAAGGTCAGTAACTTTGGACGCGTCGCCGCCCAGACTGCAAAGCAGGTTATCCTGCAGCGTCTCCGCGAAGCAGAGCGTGAAATCATTATGAATGAATTTGAGGACAAGATCGGTACGGTTATCAACGCACTCGTTGGCCGTGTTGAAGGCAACATCGTACGCATGGATCTCGGCAAGGCGCAGGGCATCATGCCACGCAGCGAGCAGATCCAGGGAGAGCGCTATTACCCAGGCCAGCGCCTCAAGGTATTTCTAAAAGATGTCGAGCGTGGTCCACGTGGTCCACAGCTGGTCGTTTCACGCGGCAGCATCCAATTTATCGAATGGCTCTTCCGCGCTGAAGTTCCTGAGATGGACAACGGTGCCGTTGAAATCAAGAACATCGCCCGCGAAGCCGGTGTCCGCACGAAGCTTGCCGTACACAGCACCGTTCCTGGGGTTGATCCCGTTGGTACCTTCGTCGGTGGCCACGGTACGCGCGTAAACGCTGTAATGAGCGAAATCGGCGAACAGGAAAAGATCGATATCATCGTATGGGACGAAAGTCCTGTCGCATATATCACCAATGCACTGAGCCCTACCAAGGTTACCCGCGTTGAACTCGATGCCAAAGAAAAGAAGGCTAAAGTTATCGTTCCCGAGGACCAGCTCAGTATCGCTATCGGTAAGGGCGGCCAGAACGTACGTTTGGCCAGCAAGCTAACCGGTTACGAGCTGGATATAGCAGCCGAAAAACAAACCACACCTGCACCAGTCAGCGAAGCTAAAGAAAACGTTACCAAGCCGGCAGCAGTTCCAAAGCTCAAAAAGAAGAGCGAACTCGAAAACAGCTTGCTTGAAGCTATCGAAGAGCACGGCGAATAAACAGCATCACCCCATAAACAGGTGATCAAACAGAGGAGTCCCAGCGGCTCCTCTGTTTGTATATCGCCGCATATTAGTAACCCCTTAAGCGGACAATAATTATGCAATATTTAAGAATTGTTTAATATGGTTCGTATATAGTTCGCTTAACAGCAAATGTGAGGGTGCTGAGAATAAGAGGATATATAGGATGAAAAGGCTCGTCAAAAAACTGGGTGCCGGTTTTTGTGTACTCAAAGAAATAAAATTATCGTTAGCGGCAGTCTTGCTGCTTAATATACTTTGGGCAAACATGCTCTTTATGCCCGTGACGGCCGCCGCCGAAATATACAAAGAAATGAAAGCGGCGCCTGCTGCCAGCCAGGCACCTAAGCCACAAAACTATCCCGGAGCCATTCGTCCGAATGACTCAAAAGATCATGCGTTGCCCGAGCAGATGGCCAAGAACCACATGACACAGCCCAAACCGGCCGACAAAAAGGCGTTGGCTCAAGTAAAAAAGAAAGTGCAGACGAACGATAAGCTCTCCAGCGTTAACCTGCATCCTACAGTCACACCGCACGAAGTTACGTCGAAACGCACAGCAACTTCGTCGGTTTCGGTAAACGCTGACGGTTCATTTACGCAAAAAAATTACGTTACGCCAAAGTTCTTCAAAAAAGATAATGCCTGGCAACCTATAAACACCAACCTCGTCGAAGACAAAAATGCCGGTGACGCCGGCACGGCATTTGGCAAGGCCTTTGGTGTCGCGGAGTCCTGGCTATCCCAGGAAAAGCACTATACCGTTAGGGACAATGATTGGCAGGCCCGCTTTGGTCCCAGCAATTTCTCGAAGGGAATGTTGCGTATTAAAAAAGGCACCGAACAATTTGGCATACGTCCGGTCAATGCAAAAAGCGTCGACCCTGTAGTAAGGACCGCCAAAGATGGTAAGCAAACCATCCGATATAACGACATGTGGGACGGTGTCGATGTTGAATATGTCGTTGAATCAGCAGCCGTCAAAGAGAACATCATAATTAAACGCAAAGACGCCGTAAACCGCATTTCGTTTGAAGTTATCGGTGCGCAACTAGAAAAGATAGCTTCTGATAAAAAAGACGCACCGGCGTATAAAGTGAAAGGTGTCCTGGGCGATAATTTTGCCGTAAGCCCAGTCAACCTTATTCTCAATAAATTTGGCTTTGTGACCCAAGACGTATTTTCTCAACAGTACAAAGATGGCAGAATCCAGGTTGCTGTTGATAAAGAGTATCTTAACAAGCTGCCTGCCGAGGCGTTTCCGGCCGTTATCGACCCAAGCTTCATCAGCACCTTCGGTACACGCCAAGGCGGTAACTACATGTCATTCAAAACCGACGGGTATATCTGTTATTCCAACATTTGTAACGTATATGCAGGCTCGCTGTTTGACTCTAACTGGGTACTTCGCTGGTGGCGCGGTGCATTCTTTGCACCGTACGATCAATTCAGAAGCAGCAGTAACATTCTTACCAACGCCCGCTTGCATTTGCAACAGAGAAGCAACGAAAGCTTTTGGACCGGTAACTGGAATACACATAATTTTCAGGTAGGTCACGCCACTTGTCTTAATAATTTTAACTGCGTGGATGCCATATGGGGCAGTGCTTCATTCGCCAGCGCTGGTGATGTAGATGTGACTAACCTCTATCAGGATCGTATCGCATCCGGTGATTTTGGCGCCTGGCTCATGGTTATGGGTGAAGACGGCACCAATGACTCATACAAAAATTTTGATCCCAATAATACCTACGTAGAGTTTACGTACGGTGGGCCACCGGCCGCTCCGAGCATGGCTACGCCAGTTGCTAACCAGGTATATGTTGACCCGCAGCCTTCCTTTAGCGCTAATTACGTTTCCAACGCTAACGGATCAACGCCGTTACAATACGAAATATTAGTCAGCAGCGCACCAGGCGGGGCTGGTACGCTTATCACTTCTGGCAAAATGGATGCCCGCCAATGGACCGTGCCAAACGACATTTTACAAGATGGCTCTACATATTACGTCCAGGCGCGTACCTATGATCCGATCACGACAGCGTATAGCCCCTGGGGTACATCCATACCGTTCAAAATAGATATGCGGGAAGGCAACGGCTCATCGCATGGTGAAGAGCCGTTTGGTCCGGTTAATGTTAACCTGACCAACGGCAGTATGGCGGTGAATAACAACAGTCACGCTAGCAGGGCATTAGGCGGTGATCTGGGAATCAGTCTTGACTATCGCTCGCCATTTAAAAAGCGACATGGGCTTGATGCGAAATATTGGAATATCCCGGATGGCTACACCGACGATGACGCCAGCCACTGGATACCAGACATTACTCGGACCGAGCAAAACGTAAACTTTGAATGGGGTAGCGGCT
>JGI24737J22298_10000227_pt1 | contig 18576 bp, 18 predicted proteins | sample KBSCornC3_FD_22298 | JGI IMG/M metagenome (IMG submission 22298) | reverse complement strand
GGGCGGGAAGCTTCTATCATCTCGGGCGGGATATACAACTCCGGCATTGACATCAAGTACAACTTATTATGTGCAAGCCACTCTTGATGGATGTACCAGCGCCAGGACAGCTGTGTCGGTTACGGTTATTCCTCCGGTAACGGCTCCCCAGGTGCCTGCTACCTCTGTATGTTACAACGGGTCGGCGGTGCTTATTGCCACCGGAACCGGTACGGGTTTTACCTGGTATGACAGCGCTGTAGGGGGGGCAATTTTATCGTCAGGATCAACATATGTCACTCCAAATTTAACTGCGGCAACAACTTATTATGTTGAAAGTACATCAAATGGTTGCGTTAGCGAGCGTACTGCGGTTACGGTAAAGGTAAATCTCCAGCCATCACCTCCAATTGCCGAAAATGTATCGGTATGCTCGGGCTCATCAGCAAAGATTACAGCCAAGGGCAATGGGGAAATTCTGTGGTTTGCTACCTCTGATTCCGGGGACCCTTTGTTTATCGGAAACACATTTAATACCCCGGTTATGTCCGAAAAAACAACTTATTATTTACAAAGCAGGGTTGGCGATTGTGTAAGCACTCGCGTGCCGGTAACGGTTTCAATCAATGTTGCTGAAGAGGTGCGGTTTGTTTATACGTCGGGTACCTATAGTCCTCAAAGCCCTAACCCTAAGCCTGTCATCAATAATCCATCGGGCGGTATTTTCAGCGTATCGCCGGCAGGTTTGGTATTTGTCGATAACCATACCGGTGAGATAAATGTCAGGGCGAGTACGCCGGGTAAATATGTCATTACTTTAACAGGTAGTGGCCCATGTTCGTCAGCCTATAGTGCCGGGGTTGAAATTACTTCCATATTTAATTCAAAGTTTACCTATGGAGGGGCGTTTTGTCAATATGAAACCAACCCTAAGCCAACGTTTCCGGCAAATGCAAGTGCGGGTACATTTTCGGCATCGCCTTTAGGTTTAACTTTTGTGAGTACAGCAACCGGTGAAATTAATTTGAGTAAAACAACCCCGGGAACATATGAAGTTACCAATACCATCTATAATCCCGACGGAACCGTAGGCAGTGCAGTCAGCACAAAGGTAACAATAGTGTCTGGTGTGAAGGTAGACGCCGGTCCCGATCAGGCCATACAAGCTGGCGAAACCGCCCAGTTGGCTGGCAGCATAGGCAATGTAAAAGGGGGGAAATGGTCGGGTGGGCTGGGCAAATTTGCTGATGCGACAGGTTTGAATACTACATATACCCCGGCTGCCGGTGAAAAACAGGTAATACTCACTTTAACCTCAAATGACCCGGGCAGTTGCGGACCGGGGATTGACAGAGTTGTAATTAATATTGGCTCCACTGTGCGGGCGCCAACAGTATCGGGCACGACTACATGTATGGGTAGTATAGCTACTGTATCAGCTACGGCGCCTGGCGGAATATATCGCTGGTATACAGCAGCCGAAGACGGTACGTTGTTATCTACCGGGCCTAATTTTATCACCCCTCCGCTCACTCAAACAACCACGTATTATGTAAATACAACATCCAATGGTATTACAAGCAGCATGACTGCGGTTACAGTATCGGTTACTGAGCCGCCACCTGCTCCTGTAGTTAAAAGTGTGCCAGCTTGCGAAGGCAGCAATACTACGTTAACCGCCAGCGGTTCAAAGGGTACATATCAATGGTATGACGCTCCGGTCGGTGGCTCTTTGCTTTCAATTAATGATAGCTATGTAACACCGGGTTTGATAGCCAATACCAGTTACTATGTGCAGGCTGTTGTGGATGGGTGTGTAAGTATGCGCACTAAAGTTGATATAACGGTTACCCCTTTGCCGGTTATTACCAGTGGTTCTGCCGATAATATATGCAGCGGCGTGGCCCAAAATTATTCAATAACAGCCGATTCCCCTGGGACTACGTTTTTATGGTCACGCGCGGCCGTGCAGGGGATTAGCAATGTCGCCGTTTCAGCTGAAACATCTGCTCAAATAACCGAAACATTGATTAACACCACGAGCGATCCTGCTGATGTTACTTATGTAATAACACCTGTATCTGCTAAAGGTTGTTCGGGTACGCCATTTAGTTATGTGGTAACGGTTTATCCATCCCCGCAGGTTACAAGTGCCCCAACCAGTACATTATGTAACAAAACAACTGATAATTATGCCATCACTTTTAATATTCCGGGCACCGGCTTCAGTTGGTCGAGGAGCGCGGTTTCGGGCGTTAGTAATCAGTCTGTATCAGGGCAAATGGCCGGGTTAATCCGCGAAGTATTGTTTAATACTACTAATGCGCCCGTTGATGTTACCTACGTATATAATTATAAAACCAGCAACTGTTCGGGGACACCTTTTAAATGGGTTGTTACCGTTAACCCATCAGTTATCATTACCAGTAAAACATCAGATGCAACCTGCAGCGGTGAGCCGCTTGGTTATACCATAACTTCAAATGTTCCCTCGGCAACATTTACGTGGAGCAGAGCCGCTGTGGCCGGAATTAGTAATGCGGCAGTGGTGAATAAAACTGGTAATAAGATTGATGAGGCGTTGATTAACAAAGGAGCATCAACTGTAAATGTAACCTACATTATTACGCCAACCGCTTTTGGATGTAATGGCGCGCGGTTTGCCTATGTGGTAAAAGTTAAACCCGAAATACCACTGCCCGATATCAGAACAAATTCGCCGGTGTGCGTAAACAGTACTATTAAACTGAATGTGCCGACTACCCCGAATGCTGTTTATACCTGGACAGGACCCAATGGTTTTAAATCCTTGTTACAAAATCCCGAAATCAAAAACGTTACCTCAGATATGGCCGGCACTTATTCCTTGTATGTTTCAGTTAATGGTTGCAGCAGTCTGGTAGCATCCAAAGAGGTTGCGGTGAACAAACTGCCAACTTCTGATGCGGGTGTAAATATACTGGCTTGTGTTACCGATCAGTATGTTCAACTGGCTGGCAAGATAGGCGGCGGCGCAAAAACCGGAGTATGGACAAAGAAAGATGCCAATCCGGGCCAGTTTTTGCCATCTGGTAATGAGTTAAATGTAAGGTATGAGCCAACTGCTGAGGAGAAGGCCGCCGGGTCGGTAACGTTGGTATTGTCATCTACCAGTAAAGACAATTGTAGTATTGCCACTTCCGAAGTGACTATAACTTTTGGTAAAACATCTGGAACCGATGCCGGCACCGATCTGGAAGTTTGCGCAAAGCGCGACCCTATTAAGCTGGATGGAAATATCCTGATACCAGGCGGCGGCAAGTGGACAAGCTCCGGTACAGGTACACTGCTTTACGCGGACAATGCCCAGGGAGCCATATATACTCCTTCTGAAGAGGATGTAAAAAATCGTTCAGTAAAGCTTACGCTTACTGCAAACACGCCAGGACAATGTTATACCGCCAGCGATGATATGGTGATTAAATTTATACCGCCGCCAGTTGTTGATGCAGGCGGAATAAGATATGTATTGAAAAGTCACACCATCACCTTAACGCCAACTATAAGCGATGACAATGTACATTACTTGTGGCTGCCAAACGTAGGCTTAAGTAATAACGAAATAAAAGAACCGGTGGTAACGGGCGATGCAGATATTGTTTATACACTTTATATAACGGATGTTCGTGGTTGCGTTAACCAAAGCCAAACTATCGTTAAAGTTTCACCTGATATTATTGCGCCAAATACGTTTACGCCCAATGGCGATGGATTTAATGATTATTGGGAGGTGAAAGGCCTGGTTGCTTATGAAAGTTCGACAGTAGATGTGTTTAACAGGTATGGCCAGAGATTATACCATTCGATGGGTTATGGCGTGCCCTGGGATGGTAATTTTAACGGACAGCAGTTGCCGGCAGGTACCTATTTTTATATTATCGATCTTAAGATGGGCAAGCCGCCGTTATCGGGTTCTGTAACTATCCTCAGATAGGCTGGCACGGAAGAAAATCAAAAAAATTGCAACGTTTTTTTAGAAGACGCGTCATATTCTTAAACACGCGATCATGAAAAGACTAATTTTCTCACTTATGGCTTCGTTACTAACGGTTTCGATAGCCTTTAATGCTTCCGCACAAACTGTAACCCGCAATGTATCCGGTTATAACGGTATTGCCTGTGGCGGCCCGTTTAACGTATTTATTAAAATTGATGGAACCGAAAGCCTGAAACTTGATGTTGATGCCAATGTAGTTGATGATATTAAAACTGAAGTAGAAAACGGCATATTAAAAGTTGAATTTAAAGATCACTGGAAAAACCACCGCAACATTCAGCGCGCTAATATTTACATTACAGCCAAAAGCCTCAGGTACCTTACTAACAGCGGTTCCGGAAACACAACTGTTGATGGTACTATAACTGGCGAGAATGCCAAAATTGCATTAAGCGGTTCGGGGAATATCAAAACTGCTGTTAAATCAGGTACGCTGGATCTGAGGATCAGCGGATCTGGCTCTATTGATGTCAAAGGCAGCACAGGCATGGCCGATTGCCACATCTCGGGCTCAGGCGAGATTAACGGCAAATCATTAACAACAGAAACTGTTGAAGCTTCAATTGCCGGTTCGGGCAACGTTAGTTTAATTGCCAGTAAAACTGTTTCGGCCCGTATTTCGGGTTCCGGAAGTGTTGTATATTCGGGCACGGCGACAATTGGCGAAACACGGTATGCTGGCTCAGGCAGGGTAAGTAAAGCTGACTAATAAACTGCTATTAAAATATTGAAAGACTGCGCTATTTGGGCAGTCTTTTTTTTTGTTATTGATGTAGCGAACTACTGATAAGTATCGTAATGTTAATTAAAACCTTCACTTTATGATTAAGCCTGTATTGATATTTAAGAATTTAACTGTTTGCCTGTTGCTATCGGTTTTGTTTTCTCTTGGCGCCTGTAAAAAAGACAAGGCGCAGCAACCTGTCCAAAAAAATACATCTCTTTTTGGCCAGTGGTATATTCCGGTTAAAGAGGGGGAACAGGCGCGTTATTTAGTATTCTCGTCGGATAGTACTTTTGTTTTGGCCGATGTAACTTATACAAATGGTAATTCAACAACGGTTCAGTACACCGGGAAATTTCATACTAAAGGAGATGGATTAAACATTGTTATCGCAAAAAAAACGGTAAGTGAAGGTAGTAATGTTATCAGTACCGAGCCTTCTAACGCTCAATTTTATACCAATTCGGCATTTGTTGTCGACAATTATAAATTGACCATAAACTATAAAGACAATATCGGAGCGGCTGTGAAAAGCATTTTTTCGATGGTACTTCAGGATAAAGTTATCTGATTTAGTTTGTTTTAGGCATCCTGAGAGGGGTGCTTTTTTGTTTATACCTTATTAATTTCGCCGGCCACACGTTGAGCCGAGCGGATACAAGACTCCATACCTCTGCTTAAAATATCAAGATAAGTACCGGCGAAATATCAATTCACATAGCCGGGGTAAATCCTTTGCGCCGGCTTTTCAGTTTAATTGCCTGGTATATCATAATTATGATAAATAATACCAGTAAAATTAAAAGCCCTGTTTTTACTACGGGCGAATCGGGCCCATCGGCCAATGGTTGTTCAACAGGGAGCCTTGTAAGCGTTTCAACTACCGCGGGCACCAACGAAAAGAATAAGGTGGCCGTCATGCCTAAAGTTTGTACATAATCGGCCTTGCTGCCAAAAATGCGCAATGACGGAGCATAATAAACAATTGGTAATAATATCAGGATTAAAATTGAAAGGTTATGAGCGCTGCTCAGGTGGCCGGTTTTCATAACAAGGAATGATGACAAACAGGCCAGTACAGTGAGGATGCCATAAAGTTTTCCGTTTTTGGTGTTAGGAATGATCTTGCCGTCCTGAAACAAGGCTATAAAACCGATAGCAACTCCTATGAGACTTATTGCCGTATGAATAACTCCTAATGTTGATAAATGATTTGGCATAGCAGTGATTTTTAAGGTTAATGATATTTTTTAAAGTGATTTGCTTAAGAATAAACAGGGTTTATCAATACTTATACCTGTTTGTTATATTATTGATAATGAGTTGTTTATATCCTGTTTGACTTTGAAATGACGAAATGTCGTAACGAATTGCCATCACTAACGGAATATAGTAAATATCAGTTACTTAACTGTGATGCAAACTTATGTGCAAGGTTAACGGTTTGTTAAAATAATTACATTTAAATAAAAGCAAATGTTGAGCATTTATTATAAGATTTGGGTTGATGCTATTATTCAGGAGAGGGCAAAGAAGGGCAAAGACGGTAATTGGAAAGCATTTACAATTATACCAATGTCATTAATTCAGGGTGTTAACCTGCTAACCCTGTTGTTTATTCTCCGATTTTTTACGGATATCCCTATCCTTTTTACGCTTGACCTAACCCGGGATAAAGCCATAAATGCTTTCATTGCCGGTTTACTTGTGTTTTTTATTCCTTTTGTTGTATTGAATTACCTGCTTATTTTTTATAATGACCGCTATAATAAGTTGATGAACTTATATCCCGTTAAGGATAGTAAACTCTATCGTAATTATGTTTTAATAAGTTTGGGTATTATAGTGATCCCTTTAGTGTTTAAGCTGATTTTTTAAAATGTTATAGAGGCGATTTGCATCAGTAAAGGCTCTAAATAGTTATAATCTGATTTTTGATGGCAAAGAGTACCATGCCGGTTCTTGATTTAAGCCCAAACTTTTGAAATAATGATTCGCGATAATTATCAATGGTATGCGGGCTCAGGTTCATTTCGTCGGCAATTTGCCTGTAGGTAAGCTCAGAGCAACTTAGTTTCAGAAATGTAAGTTCATTGGAGCTAAGCTCTTTGGATTTATCGACGGGTGTATTTTTATTTTGCATGGTATAAAGCAATTTGCCGCTTACCAGTTCATTTAGATAATAGCCGTGCTTTTGGATAGTTTGCATCGCGTACACTACGTCCCTTATCTTCGATTCCTTAAGCATATACCCAACAGCGCCGTTCTTAAGCATGTTTATAATCGGTTTGTCTTCGTCAGACATGCTCAACGCCAGCACTTTTACTGTAGGGTGATTTTCACGTAACCAGGCCGTAGCCGCGTAACCATCCATTACCGGCATGGTTATATCCATCAATACAATATCAGGTAAGGAGGATTTTTTTAGCTTGCTGATCATATCCTCTCCATTTTCGGCGTCGAAAAGGATATTGATCTCTTTAAAATCACCCAGCAGACTGATCATTCCCTGTCTAAATAAGGTATGATTATCAATTATGGCAATTTGTACAGGCCCGGTAAATGTTGAAGTGTGCATTAATATTAGGTGTATATGTTAACTGATGTTAATCATATTGCCAAAGTAAAAAAAATAATGAACTTATATTTCATTTTACCATGCGGTTTAAAGCAAAAAAAGGGTGAAACCACCCTTTTTAATTCTTAATTGTTAAGCGAAATTGGGGTTGTTGAAAGAAATATACCCGGCTTTTAATTTGCACCCCTGATAAAATAAATATTCAAGTGATGCGAACAGGCGTTGGAATATTGAAATTACAGTTCGAATCTATATTAACTGAATTTAAGGAAGCCCTAAACCTTTTTGTTTAATTATTTAATATTGATATTTAGCCCATTATAAGAGCCATCGGTTATTATAATGGGTTATTTCTTTTTTACAGCCGCCTGTCTTCTTCCTTGATGGGCAGATCATTGATGCTGGCATAGCGCTTTTGCATCAGGCCGTTTTCATCAAACTCCCAGTTCTCGTTGCCATAAGCACGAAACCATTGGCCTTCGGCATTATGATATTCGTACTCAAAACGTACTGCAATACGGTTATCTGCAAAGGCCCACAGTTCTTTTTTTAATTTATAATCGAGCTCTTTTTGCCATTTGCAGGTTAAAAATTCCACTACCTGTTGGCGCCCGTTTACAAATTCCGAGCGGTTGCGCCATTCGGTATCAATGGTATATGCTAAAGAAACCCTTGCCGGGTCCTGACTGTTCCAGGCGTCTTCAGCAAATTGCACCTTTTGGGTGGCTGTTTCAAAGTTAAATGGGGGTAGTGGCAGCTTTTGTTCCATGATGGTAATAATTTGATTTGATATATCAAAGTTAAGACGATGTAGGGTCATTTAATGGTACTATTCAACGTTCCTTTGGTATTATGTTTTCTTTTTTTAAATTTAGATAGGCCCTGTTAACCAATTTATTACCTGTTAATCATGAAAGCCAAAAGTACAAAACCAATTGCCCTTGCCGACTCGGCAGGGGTAGACAGTTACATGCAAAAGCTTGATCATCCGTTGAAGGAGGTGTTAGGAGCGCTGAGAAAAATTATCCTGGCTATTGACGATGAAATTGGTGAGCATATCAAATGGAATGCACCGAGCTTTTTATATATCGGGGAGATGAAACCTTTTGATCCTAAAGAGTATAAAAGATACGTTATCGTTTCGAACGTATACCAAAAAGATTGTATCAGACTGGTATTTCCTACTGGAGCAAAAATTAGTGATGCTTCAGGGCTACTTTCCGGCGATTATGCAGACGGTCGCCGGCTGGCTTTTTTTCACAATATGGAAGAAGTTAAGGCAAAAGAGGAAGCTTTGCGAAACGTTGTAAAAACCTGGTTGATTTTGCTGGATAAATAAAAGGAGAAAGCTATGATCAAATTTATTCAGCACATAAAAGATCTCAACGTTGGAGATGTTAAAGCGATGATAGAAAAGGATGCGCGATGGCTTACCTGGGCCGAGGATAGGGGTAAAAACGCGCTTCACTACTTGTGCGGTATTGAAATCGCCAAACGCCCTGCAAAAGCCGAAGAAAGTTTGACCATGCTTAAGCTATTGCTGGCGAAAGGCATGGATATCAATTCAATCCACCGGATAAAAGAGGAATGCGGTTTTTTTCCGGCCAGCCCGCTTTGGTATGCTTATACCCGCGGAAGAAATAAGCTGTTATATGAATATTTGCTGGCTAATGGCGCCAATCCCGAGCATTGCATGTATGCCATAGCCTGGTATAATGATGTTGAAGCCGCCGGTCTGTTTAAAAGCTATGGTGCACAAACGGACCCAGGTGTGGGAAATGACAGCCCGTTCATGGCCGCATATAACTGGAAACGCTTTGAAGTGGCCGAATGGTTTTTAAGCAATGGTGCTGATGTAAACTTTGCCGATAAAGACGGGAATACAGCACTTTTTTATGCGGTGAAACGAAAGTATAAGCTGGATCAGATCCGCTTGTTGCTGAAATATGGCGCCGACTTTAATGCAGAGAATAAACAGGGGACATCAGCCAGGAAATTGGCAGAGCAAAATAATCAGACCGGGGTTTTGAAGTTGTTTACCTCTTGAATTAAATAATTATTCTTATAATGGATGTCTAAAAAGTAGTGTTAACCGAGTGTTTTTTTGCATATAATCGGGTAAGAAATGATTATGGGCATGCTTTTAAGCATGTAGCTCATAACAATATTTGCAGCTCAGTACTCCACAGCTGTGTCCTGTTTGCAGCGCCAATTATAAATTGCTGTTGATTCTGTAGGTGCCCCCTAATCTGCATGTAAACATCGCCATTTTAGTATTCACAATCTGCCCATTTTATTTAATTTTGCCGAATGGATTTTATCATAGAAGCAGCCGTAAAAGCAGTTAAACAATTATACCAAACCGACATTGAACCGGCTGCCGTTAGCATACAGGAAACCCGTAAGGAGTTTGAAGGACAAGTAACCATAGTAACCTTTCCGTTCACCAGGTTTTCGCGCAAAGGGCCTGAACAAACAGGCACCGAAATAGGAGAGTACCTCAAAAACGAATTAAAGGAAGTTGCTTCTTTTAATGTGATCAAAGGCTTTTTGAACCTTTCAATAACCGACGAATACTGGATTAGCCAGTTATATAATAATATTATTGCCGATGATTTCGCGGCAGCAAAACCTAACGGACAAAAGGTGATGGTTGAGTATTCATCGCCCAATACCAATAAACCGCTGCACCTTGGCCATATCCGTAACAACCTGTTAGGTTATTCAGTTGCTGAGATCCTGGCAGCCGATGGCTACGAGGTGATCAAAACCAACCTGGTTAACGACCGCGGGATCCATATCTGTAAATCCATGCTGGCCTGGCAAAAGTTTGGCAACGGCGAAACGCCTGAATCGTCGGGCATGAAGGGCGATAAGTTAGTGGGTAAATACTATGTTTTGTTCGATAAACAACAAAAAATAGAGCTTCAAGGGTTGTTGGATAAAGTTAATTTAAATAACTTGTCTGGCTTTGATGTTGATTTAGAAATAAAGATAAAGAATGCATCAAAGTTAATAGAACGTTATGAGGATTTAATAAAAGAACAATATAGAGAAATAGATCCTAACCTTATCGGTCAGTTAGGCACTGAATTTGAAATTGCTTCTGAACCAGGAATCGATGGTAATTCTGACGGCAAAGCAATATTGAAGGATTTTGAGGATAGAATTAGTACTATCGCAAAGATTGAAAGAAATATCAAAATAGAATTAGCTAAACGCGTTTTAAAGCCAATTATAGAATTAGAAAGTGATTTAGAAAAAGGTAATAATGACTTAAAAGAATTATTAAGAAACGAAACCCCTATAATGCGTGAAGCTCAGCAGATGTTGCGGAAATGGGAAGCCGGTGATGAAGAGGTAATGAACCTGTGGAGAACCATGAATGGTTGGGTGTACGCCGGTTTTGCTGAAACTTATAAGCAACTGGGCGTTGATTTTGATAAATACTACTACGAATCGAACACTTACCTTTTAGGTAAAGATATTATTGAAGAAGGCCTTGCAAAAGGCGTATTCTTTAAAAAAACGGATAACTCGGTTTGGATAGACCTTACCTCAGAGGGGCTTGACGAGAAGCTGGTTCTCCGCGGTGATGGTACTTCGGTTTACATTACCCAGGATATGGGTACTGCGCAATTGAAGTACAATGATTACCACATGGATAAATCAATCTATGTGGTAGGTAACGAGCAGGATTATCACTTCAAAGTACTGTTCCTGATATTGCAGAAATTGGGTAAAACAGGTGCAGATGGATTGTTTCATCTATCATATGGTATGGTTGATCTTCCATCTGGCAAAATGAAATCGCGCGAGGGCACAGTAGTTGATGCTGATGACTTGATGGCCGAGATGGAAGCAACCGCCAAAGAGCAAACCGAAGCCATGGGCAAGGTTGATGCGTTTAACGAAGAAGATAAGATTGCATTATATCATACCATTGGTATGGGCGCACTTAAATACTTCCTGTTAAAAGTCGATCCAAAAAAACGTTTGCTGTTTGATCCTAACGAATCGGTAGATTTCCAGGGGCATACCGGACCGTTTATTCAATATACCCACGCCCGGATTAAGTCGGTATTAAGCAGGGCTGATTATCAGGTTGGAATTAAACCGACTGTAACTGAACTGGCAGGCGTTGAACGCGATTTAATTGTATTACTTGATAAATACCCTGAAACAGTTAAAGAAGCTGCAAAAGGTTATAGCCCGGCTGTTATCGCCAATTATGTATATGAGCTTGCTAAAACATATAACAAGTTCTATCATGAAAAGTCGATCTTACAGGCTGAAGATGAGGATTCAAAACAATTCCGTCTGGCCTTATCGGCATCATCAGCCAAGGTGATCAGCAAAGGGATGAAACTTTTAGGTATTGAAGTGCCGGAAAGGATGTAAAGCCCCCTACCCCCCTAAGGGGGGAACAAGAGCGGTTAAAAGAAAAAGCCTTTAGCAGAAAAAAAATGCTAAAGGCTTTCTGTTTTATAACTCCCTCTTTAGGGCCGGGGGGCTACCTCCAATACCCCCTTACCCAAACATATCCCCGATTGGTTGGTTGCCAATGTCCCTGAACATATACCCGGTTATATCTTGGCCTTGCATAAAAGCCTTGGCGGTAAACGTAATGGTTACCGCGCCAAACCCATTCGCCGGGTACCCAAACAGCATTAGGGTAGGGAGCTACCGGACGAACATAAACCGGTTCAATCGGGCGTTCGGTTACGTAAGCCTGGCTTGAGCATGATGCAAATAATGAGCCTGTTAGGGCGAGTACTATTCCTAATTTAGCAATGGTTTTCATTTCAGATGTTTTTAGTTGTTCAGTATAATAACTTTTGACAACATCCAACATCGAAAGTTTAACGGCGTTTAGGCTATGAATTTATCGGCCACAACCAAATCTTTGCTACTCGCGGAGTATTTATAAAACCCGCTACCTGTCTTGGCTCCTAAGTGGCCAGCCGTAACCATATTTACCAACAACGGACAAGGCGCATATTTGGGATTGCCAAAGCCATCGTGTAAAACTTTCAAAATAGCAAGGCAAACATCAAGCCCAATGAAATCAGCTAATTGCAGCGGTCCCATAGGGTGGGCCATGCCCAGTTTCATCACCGTATCAATTTCCTGTACGCCGGCTACACCTTCATACAGGGTGTAAATAGCCTCGTTTATCATCGGCATTAAAATCCGATTGGCTACAAAGCCTGGATAATCATTAACCTCAACCGGATCTTTGCCCAAAGTGCGCGAAAGCTCCATAATGGTTTCGGTAACGGCATCAGTAGTGGCATATCCGCGTATCACTTCGACAAGCTTCATCACCGGTACCGGGTTCATGAAATGCATGCCTATAACGTTGCCCGGGGATTTGGTTACCGATGCAATCTTAGTGATGGAGATAGATGAGGTATTGGAAGCAAGGATAACTTTATCATTGCAAATTTCACTCAGCTGTTTAAACAGTTTAAGTTTTATTTCCTGATTTTCGGTAGCCGCTTCAATTACAAGGTCGGCATTTTGAGCACCTTCTGCCAGATCAGTAAAAACATGGATCCGGCTCATAGTTTGGGCTTTTACATCTTCATTTATAATGCCTTTTTTCAGCTGCCTGTCCAGGTTATTGTCAATAGTTTGCAGGGCTTTACTCAGGGCGTTATCGCTGATATCAACTAATGATACCTTAAAGCCATGCTGGGCAAAAGTGTGGGCGATACCGTTGCCCATAGTACCTGAGCCAATTACAGTGATGTTTTCCATAGTGTATATTTACGAAGCCGGCAAAATATCGGTTTATGAAAGCTGCCGATTACAAGGTAATAAACTTACCAGCCTCTTTAACGGTTTTTTTGTTGATAGTTTTAAATTCAGGGATCTGACCGAGATCGGCAACTTCTGAATATTCAAGAATATAACTTTTTGAATAGATATCCTTATCTCCATTAAAAATGACCCCCATAACCGGGATGCCGTATTTTTTTAATGCATGTAACGAAAGCAGGGTATGGTTAATGCTGCCCAAATAGTGTTTGCTTACCAGTATTACCCGGGCATTAAGCTGTTTAATGAGATCGATGATCAGGAAATTATCATTCAAAGGTACCATCAAACCACCGGCTCCTTCTATAATTAACTGGTTATCGGTTTTAGGCAGAACGATGTTTTCCAGATCGATAGTCACTTTATCAAGGGCAGCAGATTTATGAGGGGAGAATGGCTGAGTTAAAGCATAGGCCTCCGGGAAAAATTGGGTAACCGGATTTGAGATAAGACTTTTAACTTTCAGCGTATCGCTTTTATCAAGATCGCCCGACTGTATGGGCTTCCAGTAATCTGCGTTTAATTTTTCGGTTAAAATAGCCGAAACCAAGGTTTTACCTATGCCGGTATCAATACCGGAAATAAATATCGGTTGCTTATCAGGCATGTAATAGTATAAATTTGTTAAGCGTTGCAGCAAGCAAAGTTAACTCATTTTCGGTATTAAAACTATGCAGGCAGATCCTGATGCGCTCGGTACCTTGTGCAACCGTAGGGCTTAAAATGGGCCTCACATCAAGATTATTGGTTTGCAGCTGCCTGGCTGCTTCCCGGGCTGTTTCGTTACTTTTGAGCACGATACATTGGATGGAGCTATCGCTGTTTAGCAGTGTATAGGTTTCGCCCGCGTTTACTTTCTGTTTAAATAACCGAATGTTCCTTTTTAGGTTAATGATGGCCTCGTTTGAGTTTCCCAATAGCTGATATGCCATTTTGATCGCCGCAAGCTGATGGAAAGATGCAGCAGTAGTATAAATAAAAGAACGTGAAAAATTGATGAGGTAATTCCGTAGGTTGCTGCTTCCAAGTACTATTGCACCATGACTACCCAAAGCTTTACCAAACGTAATCACACGGGCAAAGATCCTTTGCTGTAAACCAAGTTCACAAACCAACCCTTTAGAATAGAGACCTACAGCATGTGCTTCATCAACAATCAGGGCGGCGTTATATTTCTCAGTAAGGTTGAAAATCTCTAAAAGGGGAGCGGTATCTCCATCCATGGAGTAAACACTTTCAATAACCACATAGCAGTTGCCCTTAGCTAACTTTAATTTGGCTTCTAAACTTTCCAGGTCATTGTGCCTGAAACTATAGCGATTGGCATAGCTTAACCTTGCGCCGTCGATGATCGAGGCATGTACCAGCTCGTCCAAAATTAGCGTATCACCGCGCTGGGCCAGGGACGAAAGCAAACCCAGGTTAGCATCATAACCCGAATTAAAAAGCAGGCCGGCTTCACTTTGGTGATAAGCAGCTATTTGATCCTCCAGATCTTCGGCATATTGTATGTTGCCCGATAGCAGCCTTGAACCGGCGGCTCCATTTAAGCTAAGCGGATGGTTGTTTACTTCCTGAGCGATGCTTTGCTTTAAAACTAACGAACGGGCAAAACCGAGATAATCGTTTGAACAAAAGTCAACCCTACTGTTTTCGGGTTTCAGTTCACGGTAGTTACCAGCTTGTTGTCGCTCCTGCAGTTTGCGTTTTAAAAAATCTTCGGCTGAATTCAATGTGCTTCGTTTTGTGCAAAAATAAAAAAAGCGACCATTGGTCGCTTTTTTCTATGTGATAATGTTTACTGGCCACCGCCACCCTGGCGCATGCGGTCCATTCTTTCTTTCATTGCCTTATCATAAGCAGCAGCTTGTTCGGCTGTTAAAATAGCTTTGATCTTGGTGTTGGTTGCTTCCATCATGGGGCGCATTGCCGAACGCATTGCATCCCTGTCGCCGTTGGCAGCAGTGCGTACGCTGTCCATTTTGGTTGCCTGCTCTTTGTAAATTGCCGTGATCTTAGTAGTTTGATCATCTGTTAATTTAAGCTGGGTTTGCAATTCTTTTGCTCTTTCTTCCGGGCTTCTTCTCATGCCACCCTGTGCGTAGCTGGCTGCTGAAATTCCTAAAAGGAAGCAGCACATTAACAATAATTTTTTCATAGCTTTTTAATTTAATTTACGTTTTATCAGTATGATAAAGATAGATCGTAATGGTTTAAAAAAGCCGATGTAACTTAATTGTTGCCTTGCTGTAAGTTAGATATGGAGCGCTGCATCTGGGCCATCATTGCTGTAAGGCTTTCCATGGTAGGCTCAGGAGAAGGTGTTGGTAATTGTGTTGAAATATAACCTTTAGCTTTCCATATTTCCAGTACATCTTCGCCCGATATTTCATAAGGTTCATAAACCGGGTTATCAGAAATAAGCTTTAGCTTTTTGTTTTCTTTAAATTTATTACCGATGCGTTTGTAAACCACGCCGTCATTTTTAGATATTACTACATAGGTTTCGCCGCTTTTTACATCGCCCCAATTCTCTACATATTCACCTATTATAATAGTACCGGATACAAGGGGTAGCATGGAGTCGCCTTTGATCTCGAAAGCACGGTAAGTGCCTTGTTTAAACATAGGCAGATAAAACTTAGGAAGCTGTGCCACATATTCAGGATCGGCATAACCATTAAGGTATCCGGCGCTGGCTTTTACGGGCACCATTTCTATATTTTCATTTTCTTCCTTATCAACAGAAATACTCAGGATTCGCAGGTTGGCGGGGTTGCCTTTTGGTTTTGGCTGCCATTTTTCGTTGATGGTTTCGTTGATAAAGTCATCAATAGTAACATCAAAATAGGTTGCTAATGTTTTTAGTAGGTCATATTTAGGNTCGGCCCGGTCTTCTTCGTANGCCCCTACTAATGAACGTTTTATACCTAATTCGTCCGCAAATTGCTGTTGCGTTAAACCCTTCTTTTTGCGGAGAAACTTAATATTTTGTGAAATTATTGACATAAAATTTGGATTTGCTAAATTTATTAGTAATTTTATGCTCATAAAGTTAGTAATAATTATCTGTTCACCAAATTTTTTATCATAAAATGAAACGTTTTGTTTATATCATTACCGACAGGAACCGTAAAAATCTGCATGTTGGCCTATGTTCAGACCTGATGAAAACCATCCAGTTTTACAGCGAAATGCCAACTTTGTTTTTCGATAATGCACAGCAGCTTAACCGTTTGGTTTATTTTGAGGAGATCAATACCGAAGAGCAGGCAATGGAACGTTTTAAAGTGGTGAGCACTTTTACACGCCCGCAAAAAGAAAAAATGATCAGATCTGTTAATGCCGATTGGATAGACCTCACCATTGGCTTAAAATATGAGCAGGGTTTACGTGTAAGGCCACAGCTACGCCCGTCATTAAATGCAAGTCGCAGGGTTATGGCTTTTTAATAAACTTTAAAGCGCCCGAGTTCATACAGTACCTTTTGCCGCCGCGGTCGGCAGGGCCGTCATCAAATACGTGGCCGAGGTGTAAGCCTGTACTTTTTTCGATAACCTCGTCGCGGCTCATGCCGTAGCTGTTATCAGTAATTATTGCAACTTTTTTAGGGTCAGCCGGTTTAACAAAGCTTGGCCAGCCTGTACCACTGTCAAATTTGTCATCAGAGGTAAATAGCGTGTCGCCAGTTGCGGCGCTTACGTAAACACCTTTTTCGTGGTTATTCCAATATTCGTTCTGATAGGGTGGCTCGGTGCCACTTTCAACCATAATATGGTATTGATTGGATGTAAGCGTCTTTTTCCATTCATCGGCAGGTTTGCTCAGTTTACGTTTGGCACCCTGCCCGTTGGTATTTTGGCATCCTAATGCTATCAGGATGCTTAAAGCTATCACTGTTGTTTTCATAACCCATTATGTTTTGATGTTATAGATGCTTCCTTTTCGTTGCCGGAAACTATTATGAGCTTTAACTCAAATACGTAATTTTATTGTATGAGGATTGTCATTTGGCAGTCTGTTTATATGAGCTTCTTTTTGGGTACCAGTACTTTGTTTACCAGATGTACTATGCCGTTGTTTTGTTTAATATCAAACTGACTGATTGTACTTTTACCTCCGTTGCCATCAATCAAAACAATATTGTTATTGCTATCTATTTTAGCGAACAATTTACCGCCCGATAGCGTGGTAAACACCGCCAACCCTTTTCCTTTGTTGATCTTTTTCTGAATATCCTTTGCTTTTAGCTGCCCGGCAATGGCGTGGTAGGTAACTAAATCTGTAAGTTCCCAAATATGCGCAGGTTTGGCAAGAGAGTCGAACTTTCCGGTAGGCATGTCGCTATATCCGTCGTCAACCGGCACAAATACGGTGATTGGTCCCCGGCTGGTATAAGTGAGTGCAAGGTTTGTTTTTTGAATAAAAATGTAAAAGGTATGCGTATTGGGCGCTGCGGATATGTTTTTTACAATATCATTGGCCGGGAGCATTGCTGTGGTATTACTGCTTTTGTTTTCGGTTTGGGCCAGCAATAATGCCGGGCAAAATACAATGGATATTAACAGCAGTAACTTTTTCATAGTGTGTAGGTTATAGGTTAAACATACAAAATATAAATAGGTTTTAAAATGGATAGTCAGGTTGTAGATTATAAGCTACCTTTGTTAACCTATGGAAATCTTCCCTACGCAATACTCAACCTTATCCTCAAAAGCGCTGAATATAAAACTTCAGGAAAGTTATGGTTTAAGCCATACAACATGCCGGTTATTGATCCGCAATGTGAGCGACACTTATATTATAGAAAATGCAGCCGAAAAGTACATTTTTAAAATTTACAGGGATGCACACCGAAAGCTGGAAGAGATCAAAGGCGAGGTAGAGTTATTAACTATCCTGTTTCAAAGAGGTGCAAAGGTATCCCGGCCAATACCTGATATAAATGGCGAAATATTGCAGGTTTTCAACGCGGCCGAAGGAACCCGGTATGGTGTTTTGTTTGCATGGGCACAAGGTAACGTTGTTTATACTATGAATGGTCAGCAGATTGAAACCGTAGGTAGGGAGATGGCCGCCATTCATAATATTACATCTGCAATTGAGCTAAGCTATTACCGTCATACGTACTCAATAGAAACTGTTATCATTAATCCACTTAAAATACTTGAGCCTGCATTCGTTGGACTGGAGGATGATTTTGCCAATCTAAAGCAAACTGCCGCTGAAGTAATTGGGAGGTATAATCAATTTGACGAAGGTTTTAGTTATGGCTATTGCCATTTTGATTTTCTCCCGAAAAACTTTCATTTCGATGATGCGGGTAATATAACTTTCTTTGATTTTGATTTCGCAGGTAAAGGCCTGTTGGCTTATGATATTACATCTTTTTTTATTCACTACTTTTTAGAGTTTACCTACGGAAAAATCACTAAG
>JGI24737J22298_10000219_pt1 | contig 18796 bp, 15 predicted proteins | sample KBSCornC3_FD_22298 | JGI IMG/M metagenome (IMG submission 22298) | reverse complement strand
CTACTCGCGCGGCTCGCGTCGCAAAAATGTTCTAAATAATGTGAACCTCGACGTAGGACGAGGCGAGCGGCTCGCTTTGCTTGGACGTAACGGGGCCGGTAAGAGCACGCTTATTAAACTGATCGGCGGTGTCGAAATGCCCACGTCGGGCAAGATTAGACGAGATATGTCAGTGTCCTGGCCACTCGGTCTTCACGGAGGTTTCCAAGGTAGCCTAACTGGCTATGACAATGCCCGCTTCATAGCCCGCATATATAAACGCGATTATTTCGAAGTTAAGAATTTTGTTGAGGATTTCACCGAGTTGGGACGGCAACTGGCAATGCCGGTGAAGACCTATTCTTCCGGTATGCGCGCCCGACTGGCTTTCGCGTTGTCGCTCGCCATCGAGTTCGATTGTTATTTGATCGACGAGATCATTCTTGTCGGTGACCAAAATTTCAGTCGCAAGTGCCATTATGAGCTCTTTGAAAAGCGGAATGATCGTGCGATGATTCTCGCCTCACATAGCCCGGACACCGTTCGTGCGATGTGCAATCGCGCAATTATCATCCATAACACTCAGGCGACCGAGTATGACGACGTAAACCGCGCCGTCGAGACCTATATAAACCTTTAGACCGCATCGTCGGGTCGAGATTGGCAATGAGACGCGCTGCAGCAAAAGGACTTGAATTGACTGCGAAGAAGACGAGCCCACCGGCCAGGGTGCCTATCAGCGATGATAAGACGGTCCTGGAAGAGCGGCTTGCTGAGCGTTTCGTCGAGATTGCCGAGCTGACTCGACTACTTGCCGACACGCAGCGGGAAAACGAACGTTTGACTGCACACATCCAGTGGATTCACGAGATTGTACCCGTTCTGAGACGGGGCGGGTTCAGACTGAAGTTCTTGAATCGTCGCGATAATGCTGCGTTGCTTGCGAAGTTAAAGGCTATGCGTCTGTTCGATGCNGGGGCTTATCTTGCGGCAAATCCGGATGTCGCACGCGCAGGCGTCGATCCACTGCAGCACTATCTCTCCCATGGCCTCTCGGAAGGGCGCTCCCGCGGCTAGCGACGAGAGTCGCCTTTGCCTTGCACGAGGAGTTTCATGTTCTACGATTATGCGATCGTCGGCGGCGGGATCGTCGGTCTCGCAACCGCTCTCGCTGTTCTGGAGAGTTGCAAGGGCGCCGGCATCCTCCTCATCGAGAAGGAAAAGCAGTTCGCGCTGCACCAAACCGGGCACAACAGTGGTGTCATTCACGCTGGGATCTATTACGCGCCGGGCAGTCTCAAGGCGGAGCTTTGCCGGGCCGGCTTGAGGGCGACCGTGGCTTTCTGCGAGGAGCAGGGCATCGAATATGAGCGGTGTGGTAAGCTAATCGTCGCAACCAATCCGCTCGAGGAGCGAAGGGTTGATGCACTGCATGAACGCGCAGTCGCCAATGGAATCCCCGTGCGCCGATTATCGGCCGGGGCGCTCAGGGAGCTTGAACCACACGTAGCGGGGGCTTCAGCTCTGCTGAGCCCGGAGACTGCCATCGTGGACTACACTGCGATCGCGTCTGCAATGGTTCGTTTGCTGCAGGCTCAGGGCGTCACGTTCGTCACAGGTCAGGCTGTCGATCGCATCGATGAGGGCCCAAGCCACGTTGAGCTGGGGGCGCGCTCGTCTTTCTGGCGAGCACGAAGGGCTGTGATGTGCGGCGGCCTTCAGGCCGATCGGTTAGCGAAGCTGGCGGGCCTCGAAACCGATTTTCAAATCGTTCCTTTCCGTGGTGAATATTTCCGTCTGCCGGACTCGAGAAATGATTTGGTCAAGCATCTGATTTATCCCGCGCCAGATCCCCAGCTGCCATTCCTCGGCGTACATTTAACAAGGATGATGGACGGCGGCATAATGCTGGGCCCAAATGCAGTTCTTGGCTTCGCGCGGGAGGGGTACGAAAAGTTCTCCGTCGATATTGCCGATATGAAGTCATACCTTGCATTCCCGGGCTTTTGGCGGCTCATCTGGGTCAACAGGTGGCATGCCCTGCATGAGCTGAAAGGGTCCCTCTTCCGGGCTGCTTACCTTGCGGACTGCCGAAAATATTGTCCGGAATTAGAGCTCGAGGATCTCCTGCCATATCGGGCCGGTATTCGTGCTCAGGTAGTGATGCGCGATGGAACGGCGGTGCATGATTTCCTGTTCAGGCAGACCGGGCGCACATTGCATGTCTGTAATGCGCCGTCGCCTGCCGCCACGTCCGCTATTCCGATCGGGCAAATGGTCGCGAAGCGACTGGCTGCGAATTGACTACATGGAGCCATTATCGCCGTGAGCCAAGGAATGCGTCCTTTTTGTGCGTGGGAGCCTTGACCGCCGGCCGGACGGCAATAATAGAGATCGCCTCCGGGGAATTTTTTCATCCTGAAATTAGCGAGTTACGATGACGACCAGTGTACTTGTGACTGGCGCGGCCGGATATTTAGGCAGCGTGTTGATCCCCGCTTTGCTCGAACGGGGCTGCAAGGTGATCGCTCTCGACACCTTCGAGAGGGGTGATACCGCCCTGGCACATGTCGCGGCCGATCCCAATTTCGAGCCGATCCGCGGCGATGCTCGCGACGAAAATCTTCTAGGCGCGTTGCTTTCGAAGGTCGATCTGATCATTCCGCTCGCTGCGCTCGTCGGTGCACCATTGTGCAAGCAGGATCCCATCGCGGCAAAGACGATTAACCTTGAAGCGATTCTCTCGATCTTGAAACTGCGTAGCAGTGATCAGCGGATCATCTACCCTACGACCAACTCGGGCTATGGAATCGGGCAGAAGGGTGTATTCTGTACCGAGGAAACGCCGCTCAATCCCATCTCGCTCTACGGCACGACGAAAGTTGATGCTGAACGGGCGATCCTCGACAGCGGCAATGGCGTTACGCTGCGGCTGGCAACTGTGTTCGGCATGGCGCCTCGTATGCGCATTGATTTGCTAGTGAACGACTTCACTTACCGGGCAGTCACTGACGGCGCGGTTGTGATCTTCGAAGGGGACGCCAAGCGGAACTATATCCACGTGCGCGATGTCGCAAAGGCGTTCATCCACGCGCTCGACAATTATGAAATGATGAATGGTGAGCCTTATAACGTAGGCCTTTCCTCGGCGAATCTCTCGAAGTTGGAGCTGTGTGCAAAGATCCACGAATATGTGCCCCGATTCGTATGGCTTCAGGCGCCCATCGGCGAGGATCCGGACAAGCGCGATTATATCGTTTCAAATGAGAAGATCGAGAATACAGGCTGGTTCCCTGATCATACGATCGACATGGGCATTCAGGAGCTGATCCGCGGCTATCGTATGATCCGTAATGGTCGTTTCAGCAACGTTTAGGAACTGCGATGCTCGTTTCTTCCCGGACTCCCCTCCGGGTCAGCTTCTTTGGTGGCGGAACCGACTACCCTGAGTATTTCAGGCGCTTTCCTGGCGCCGTATTGGGCATGGCCATCGACCGATATGTCTATGTGAGCGCGTTGCCCCTGTCGGACATCATCGATTATCGATACCGATTGAGCTACTCGCACCTTGAGCGCGTTACGTCGTCCGCAGACATCGAGCATCCTGTCGTGCGCGCGGTTCTGGCGCATTACGAGGTAAAAGAGGCGCTCGACATCTCCATACAGGCGGACCTGCCGGCATCAAGTGGACTTGGCAGTTCTTCTGCCTTTACGGTCGGGTTAGTGAATTTGATTTCGGCGCTACAGAAGCGCTCCATAACAAGACTTGACCTTGCGCAGTCGGCTATTCACGTTGAGCAAGTTCTGCTGTCCGAAAATGTCGGAGTGCAGGATCAGTTGCATGCGGCTTTCGGCGGATTGAACCGGTTCGACTTTGTCGACGGTAGAATCAGGATTACGCCAGTTCAGATGACAGGACCCTGCCTCGACCGATTACTGTCGTCGCTCGTACTAATCTATACTGGAAAGACACGATTTGCGTCCCGCGTTTTGACGGAGCAGGTCCGGGCTACCAAAGAGCAGAAGATCGATCGCGAACTATCGCACCTCCTCAAACTGGTGGACCAATCCATCGATCTGCTGGAGGGCGACGACCCGGAGAGCTTGTTGCGCGAGTTCGGGGCAATGATGCACGAAGGTTGGCAGACGAAGCGCCAGTTATCTTCTGGCGTCTCAAGCGTGGAGATTGACGCACTGTATGACCACGCGTTGTCAGCCGGGGCCATTGGCGGCAAATTGTGCGGAGCAGGCGGCGGTGGCTTTCTGCTGATGGTTGTGCCGCCCGAAAATCGACGAAAGTTCGAACAGAAGCTTACCGGCCATAATCTCATCCCCATTAAGATGGATCGCCACGGGTCCGTAATTCTGACGTCTTGAAAGGATAGTGATGCTTGTCGAACGGCAGGATGCCGCAGTGCGGGAATGCCGCGTATGTGATTCCAAGGATCTGGAACTGGTTGTTGATCTCGGTATGCAGCCTTGGTGCAACAACTTCCTTCGCGAGGACGAGATCGGTAAGGAGCCGTTCTATCCGCTTCATGTCGTGTACTGCCACAATTGTTCGACATCACAGCTCGATTTCACCGTCAAGAAAGAGGTGATGTTCGGCGATCACACCTATTTGTCCGGTGTGACGAAGTCACTGTCCGATCACTTTGCGGCGGTGGCCGAGGATCTGGACCAACAGTTTTTCGCCGGACGCTCCGAAAAGTCGGTGCTGGATATCGGCTCCAACGATGGCACTCAACTCAAGCACTTCCAGCGCCTCGGATACGAAGTTCTGGGCGTGGAATCTTCGAAAACGACGGCGGAGATAGCCAATCGTGCGGGCGTGCCCACACTGAATGCCTATTTTAACCTCGAAACAATGGCAGGCATAGGACGACAATTCGATGCCTTCAATGCTGCGGGCGTCTTCTTCCATCTCGAGGAATTGCATTCGGTTTGTGAAGCGATAAAAGCAGGATTGAAGCACGACGGTGTATTCGTCGTGCAATTTCTTTACATGAAGAGCATTCTCGAAAATCTAGCTTTTGACCAAATTTATCATGAGCACTTGCTCTACTACACTCTGAAGACAATCGAAGTTCTGCTGAATCGGCACGGACTTGCCATGTTTGACGCACGACTGGCGCCCATCCACGGCGGTTCCATCATTGGCTACGTCGGACATGCCGGCTCCCGTGCACCGTCGGAACAATTGCTGCGGATGCGAGCGGAAGAAGAGCAATCGGGCTGTAATTCGATCACCGCCTATCGGGATTTTGCTGATCGCGTGAAGGAGATGAAGGAAGAGAACCTCCGTTTTCTGGAACGCGCCCGAGCTGCCGGAAGGCGTGTGTTTGGCATGGGTGCGCCGGTGAAGGGCAACACGATGCTCAACTATTTTGGTGTAGGCCCGGACCTTATCCCATGCCTGCTGGAAAAAAACACGCTACGGCGCGGCCTCTATTCCCCGGGCATGCATATCCCGATCCTCATTGAAGATGAAGTCAATGATGTTCCGGACATTTATTACGTGCTTGCCTGGAATTTTAAGAATGAAATCCTCAACAGAAATAAAAAACTCGTTGAGCAAGGTGTTGAGTTCTTTTTTCCTGTCGACCCAAAGGTTTCGGCATGAAAGTCTTGGTTACAGGTGGATCAGGCTTTCTCGGCACCGCTCTTACCTCTTTCCTACGAGGCGGGGGACATGAGGTCACCTCGCCTACTTCGCATGAGTGTGATCTGACCGTCGCCGGTAGTTTGGTCAATGTCACCTCAGGCTCCTACGACTTGATATTCCACCTTGCGGCTTGGACCCAAGCTGGCGATTTCTGCCTCAAGCATCCCGGCGAGCAGTGGATCATCAATCAGAAGCTCAATACTAATGTGCTGGACTATTGGGCTTCGCAGCAGCCGGGCGCGAAATTGGTGTTCATGGGGACGAGTTGCGCCTATGCGCCCGGCTCAGGTCTACGCGAAACCGAGTTCATGCTCGGCGAACCTATCGATAGCCTCTATACTTACGCGATGACCAAGCGCATGCTTTATCAAGGCGCGCGCGCGCTTCATCTGCAATACGGCTTGAACTACCTCTGCGCGGTTCCTTCGACCCTATATGGCCCCGGTTATCATACAGACGGCCGGCAGATGCACTTTATATTCGATCTTATTCGCAAGATCATTCGGGGCCGGGAATTCGGTGAAGATGTCGTCTTGTGGGGAGACGGCTATCAAAAGCGCGAGATTGTCTACGTTGGCGATTTCGTTCGTATTTTGTGGACACTTTGCGAATTCAGTAGCAACGATATTTTCAATATCGGCGCCGGCGAGGAGTTTACGATCCGGACGTTCGCCGAACAAATTAGTAAGCTCGTCGGGTATGATCCCGACAAAATCCGATATGATGAGACCCGCTATATCGGCGCAGCATCGAAATGCCTCAACGTCGACAAGGCGAGGGCTGCCGTGCCGTACGATTTGACTTCCCTTCAGGCCGGCTTGAGGGAAACGATCAACTGGTTTTATGACGCCAACGCCTATGGTGCCCGTGGCGTGTCCAGCTAGATAGCAATCAGACTGGCTCCAGTGGCTCCTGCCTAGGATCGCCGTCGTTTTTTTGTCTGGCGTGTCAGCATGGAACGCGCCCAGGGAGGGTCGTTAGAATTGAAAATACTGCTTCTCATCACCGACCTGTTCCAAGAGATTGGTGGTGGTCAGACGGTCTATAAGAAGATCGTTAAATCCTCACCTGACATCGAATTTCACTATTTCCGTGTTCGCGAATCGGAGATGGCATCAAGGCCGACGAATAGCCGTGCTTTACCGCTGCTTGGTTCAGAAAACTTGCGGCTCAGAACACCTCCTCCGCATCAACGGCATTTTGTCGATGCGTTACAGCGAGCAGATCGTTTCGCCCGGTCGGTGGCAGGTCGGAGTTACGACATCGTCGAGCTGCCCGACTTCTTCGACTTCGGCGGCTTCATCAAAGAAGCGTTCGCACACCATAACGTCCGGGTTGGACGCTTCGTGCTGTCGCTCCACGGGAATATCTCAAACTCCATTGATCTGAATTGGGGCAGTGCAGGAGATAAGGTCCTGGAAGTGCAACAGCTTGAGCAGTTGCAGTTCGATGCGGCGGACGGCGCCTATGGAATTTCGCCGCGGTATATCAGCACCTGGCAAAGCCGCTACGACCGGCCCGTCTATTTCGTCGATCCGGCACATTTCGTGGTTGCATCGAGCCCAGCGAGGCTGCCTAGCAAACACGAAGTACGCCCCTCGCTCTATTGTGTCGGTCGCAGTGAACGCCTGAAGGGCAACGATCTTTTCGTAGAGCTCGTAAGGTGGATCAATCCCCTGTTATTTGAGCGTGCTGAACACATCGGTGGCGTTGATATGAATGGTGGGTATCCATCTGACCTACGCCTTGCCGAGATTGCTCGTAAGCGCGAAGTTGCAGTAGCTCATCGGAGCGCGATGAGTCACGAGGAGCTTTGCGAAGTTTTCGCCAGGGCGTCCGCACTTGTGCTGCCTGTCCGCTATGACTCGCTCAACCTCGTAGCGCTCGAAGCGCTGTTCAACGGTTGTCCGCTCGTAATCTCCAAAATGGCTGGTGCCTGTGATTATCTCGATCAGTATCATCCGCATCTGCCCTACGAAAAGATCGATTTTGAGAATTTCTACGGCGCCGTTGAGCAGATCGAACTGTTGCTGACCTCTTATGATGAGCGCCGGAAAGACCTCCATTCGAAGCTTCAAAAACATGTGCCGTGGCCACCGCGTCCGCTCGACATGATGTCAATCTATTCGGCAATTCTCGACGTTCCGCCGCGCAAGCCTGTGGCATTTCACGGACCAATTCGAATTTGGGCCGGCTTTTCGTATGAGGAAGATCAGGGCGATCGGGGGTCCACAGCGGCGGACGAACATTTGCGCGCGCTGGAAACTGAGATCAGCGACGCCGGGATCTCGGTGAACGGGGCCTTTCCAGGCCTGATGAACGACATTGATGGGCTCATTTCGAGACTCAAGGCGGCCGGCGAGCAGTCGGAGCGAAATCGAGATGCGGTCAAAGATAAACTCAGGTTCCTCTACCAGGCAGCGTCCAATCCCATTTTGCGTTGCAACTTTTGGTTGGAGATCGCGCGCGTCGAGCGTTTGCTCGGCAATCCAATAATAGCAGCAGCCTACGAACTTCGCGCTCTTCGCTTGGTCGGCGAGGATCGGTGGGGCATAATGCCGCGGCTAACCGAGACGCTGCGAGAGACAGGCAACGGAAATGAAGCTGACGCTGCCGAAGCTCTCTATGGCCCTAAAGCGAGTGCCGACGCGGTGCATACGCTGCTTAGGCAGCGCCTTGAAGAGCTGAAAACATATAAAGCCAAATCTCTCGCAATTTGTGACGACCGGCGCGCCGCGAAGCCGCCGAAAGTTGCAGTCATCGTCTCGCTCTATAACGCGGCTGACAAGCTGGAACTCTTCCTAACGATGCTTTGTCGACAGACACTTTTGCGAATGGGAGAGGTCGAGGTGATCCTCGTCGACAGCGGATCACCGAGCGACGAACGATCTGTCTTTGAGGCGTTTCATAGGAAAACACCATTTAGTGCGCTGTATGCGCGATCGGCGAAGCGTGAGACGATTCAGGCCGCTTGGAATCGCGGCATCAAACTGGCCCGCGCTCCCTACCTTGTTTTTCTCGGGGCCGACGAGACGATCTTTCCGGAAGCGCTGGCTGTTCTTGCCCAGGAACTCGACACGCACCCCGAAGCAGACTGGGTAATGTCGAATTCGCTCGTAACTGAGGTGGACGATTCTGGACTGCACAAGAACGACGTCATGACCTACGACCGGGCCGGCGCAGGGAAGGATCATGTCATTCTAGATACCTGCTACGTGTCTTGGGTCGGCGGCATGTATCGAGCGTCGATCCATGAGCGCTTCGGCTATTATGATGAGAAGTTTCGAGGAGCTGGCGACACGGAGTTTAAGAACCGGATTCTTCCACACATTCGGGTCCGTTTCGTCGATCGTATGCTGGGCATGTTTCTTAATTATCCGGATGGTCAAACGACCGCGAGCCCGATGGCTGAGATCGAGGACAGCCGGGCCTGGTATTTGTTTAGGACACCCGGCGGCGTGCGCTATCTATTTGAAAATCGCCCTGTCGAGGATGCCGAGGATCTCCTTCTCCTGTGCTTGGGATACCGAAAGTCCTATTGCCGTCATTTGAGCTCGGACATTGAGTTAGCCGTGCCGCTTGCACGGCACATCATTTCTCGGAAGCCGCATTCCTCGCTGGCGCAACTAGTGCTCGCGGATCTCGAGACAATTCAGCAGAACTTGCAGAATTTGGAATTCTCTTCCACGATGCTCGAGAATCAGGGACTGAGGATGGCAATGCTCCAGGCATGGCTTCATGCCTCGCTAGCGCAGGAACGCCATCGCATCGGTATTGAGACACTGGGACGAGATGGCCGTCCAACTTATGGACTGATGAACGACAATCGGTTCGAGCAACACTCCTGGTTGTGGAAAAGCGTGGGACGAGATCGGTAAGAAATGTCACACGAAGTGAATCAGCTTATGTCAAAGATTCGGCAGTTGACGGCCGAGCGGGATGCGTTGCAACTTTCGGTGCTCGAACTGGCCGGTGAATTAAAGCGGATCACAGGCAAAGCGGTACAGCCTGGCGGCGCCGATAATGATGATTCGATCCAGAGCTTCGATCCGGAATGGTACCTCGGCTATTACGAAGACGTAGCTCAACTGGGCATGGATCCGCTCGAGCATTATAATTGGATTGGGCGGCGGCTTGGTCGAGCTCCAAACCCAAAAGCCCTAAAAAAAAACGTAGCCAAGGGCCGCGCTGGTTTCTGGCAGACCCTTCGCTAACCGGTCTTTCAGGACATTCGACGCGCTACTTTCAAGCAGTTGCGAAAGAGCTTGAGCGGCGGAAGCGGAGTGTGCATATCCTTGCAAATCGGCAGGTTCCGGCTGATTTCGCCCGCGAATTGTCAGCAGTTCCGGCGTTCTTGCTCACTTGCGATGCGCAGCCCGTGGTAATTCACGCAGCAATGGATCGTCGCAGCCTGCGGGAGGCGATTTGCCGGCGCCACGAGCAAGCAATGCTGGAAGACCTTCGCCGCCTAAACCGCATGTACCACTTTCACTCCGGCGACGTGATCCTATTCAACAGCTTGCGACAATGGCCCCTAAGGGGTCTCGTCGACTGGCTTGAGGAGCTGCCTTCAACGCTGGCTCCAACGCTCGTGATCGTGCTTCACTACACGCCGCATCCAACGCTAGATGAAGCGAACCCCCTTGCCACAGAATATCGGCGCGCCTTCGAGCGCATGGCAGCTTCAGATTTACGCATGAAGTTCGTGCTCATGGCTGACTCACGCGAGTTGCAGGACGATTTTGGACAAATTAGCCCGATCCCTGTCGGCCTGCTGCCTATTCCGCATTGTGAGGATATTCGGGCAGCGAAGAGAAGGGAATCGGAGGAGGTCAAATTCGCCTTCGTTGGAGAGGCGCGGACCGACAAAGGGTTCGATCTCCTACCGGATCTCGTCTTGGGGCTTGAATCAAGGGTGGCTCGCCCTCTGCATTTTGTCATTCAGGGCCATACTTCCGACCGCCAGGATGTCGTCGCCAAAAAGGCTCGGGATCGTTTGGAGCAATTTCAACAAGTCGACCTACTTCCGGCCCCCTTGGCCGATAAAGAATATAAGGCACTCATTGCAGATGCAGACGTCATTCTTCTTCCGTACCCGCAGCGTCATTACCACTCGCAAACATCCGGTATATTTGCAGAAGCGATGAGCAGCGGAACGCCAGCAATCGTACCCTCGGGTACCTGGATGGCAGCGCAGGTACAGGAATATGGTGTTGGCATCGTCTTTGAAGCGGGCAATCTCGGATCCTTGATTGAAGCCTGTGAGGAGGCGATAGCAATCCTGCCGGAACTGCGCGATCGTGGTCTGGCTGCCGCCGCAAGTTGGCGCCAGACTCATAATGCCGCAAGCTTTGTCGCGAAGTTGCAAGACTCAGTCCCGCAAGCCTGCTTAAGCCATGCAACGCGGAACTAGAGGATTACTGCTCGATGGATTCGATTTGTCGTCGACCACCGTGCGGTGATTGCCGCCTGACTCGATCCGAGCACCCGTCCATTTTCTTGAAGCGCACAGCGACTCAGCCACTAAGAAAGTGTTGATTTGACTTGAAAAAAATGCTGGCGATGGGCCCCTGAACGGCCTTCCGTCGGAAGAAGATTCGATTATGGGCCGCGGGGCTCCTTTGGAAAGATTGAAAGTGACGAGCGTTTATCCGCCGGGCATCTTTGCTGAGCAATTCGGTAGTTCGATTTTTGCTCAGAGTCCGTGCCTTTTTCTCGATCGGGACGGCGTGGTGGTGGAGGAGACGAATTATCTCCACTCAGTGACTGATGTTGTTTTCATCCCTGGAGTCGTAGAAGCCGTCGCTCGCGCGAATGCTAGCTCAGTGCCTGTCGTATTGGTGACGAACCAAGCCGGTATCGGCCGGGGACTTTATGGCTGGGACGCTTTTCACGCTGTCCAGCGTCATATCTATCAGCACTATCGAGAGTTTGACGCTCACTTCGACCTGGTCCTCGCCTGCGCTTATCACGCGGAGGGAATCGGATGTTACGCCATTGCTAATCATCCTTGGCGGAAACCTAGGCCCGGTATGTTGAAGGAAGCAGAGCGGCTGCTCGATGTCGATCTCACGCGATCGTTCATTGTCGGCGATACGCTCGCGGACTTGTTCGCTGGTGAGGCCGCGGGCCTTCGCGCCGGCGCACTGGTCGAGACCGGCCACGGTTTGCGCGAGTGGTGTGAAAGCGGGGAGGAAGCGTTTGCTAATTGGGCAGGCGCCGGCAGATTTAGCCCGAGCCGGTATGGCAGTGGTGGCGACGCGATTCTCAGCTGGTTGGATGGGTTGCACCCATCCCGCCAAACGTGAACCCCGCGTCAACGCAGGCTCGTACGATGTCTCGCCTTTCTGTAGCGCGAAAGCCGCGTGCTACTTCCCGCCAAAGGGGTATCGAGCCGCCCCCGCGAGCGCTTGCAATCTGGCGTGCGCGCCCTGATTTGCAGGCGGCTTTTGACTTGGAGCAGCCGCATGGGCGCCAATCCCTCGCTCGGTGGTACTTCCTCGAAGGCTATCGGGAAATGGGTCTTTCTGCAGATGCCTGCAATGACGAAGTTGCGGAGGCCAATCGCCCATGCAGCGATCTGCCTTGCTTCTTCGAAATTCCGATAACGTGGTTGATGCGGGAACTCTGGGCCAGGGAAAAATCGCGCCGCCGCGCCAAGGTCACTGAGCGCTATAAGCGATGGCTTCCAAAACCTGTTTTGTGGCTTTTTCGCACGCGTCACTCACTGAAGAGCCGTGATGGGCAAGCGCGCTTCTTGTTCTGGTATTTCACCGAAGGGCTGGCAGACGCTCGACTAATTTCATTGCTGACGGCGGATCAGGCGCAATTTCTGAAGAGTCCCGATCACAACCACGCTGGTGCGGCACGCATCCTGACGTGGATCTGGAAGCACGATCCTTCGCTGGCGGTTCGCTTCTCTTCACCCGTCGATCCGGAATTTCTGGCGTGGGCTGCGCGAGAAGGTGCGACGGCCTGGCCTATTTTGGCGCACCCTTCCGTCGGAATTGCCCAGTCGCGCCAAGTGCCCGTTAGCCCGAATCTTCGGTTCCCGTTCGGGGTAAATCTGATCGGGCATGCCCGCGGCCGCTCTGGGATTAGTGAGGATCTTCGCATGGCGGCGCGGTCGCTGGAAACGGCGGGGATCCCTCACGTCGTTTATGATCTGGGCGGAGCGGAAAATCTCCCCGCCGAGGATGATAGCGTGGCTCACCTTATCCGCAACGATTTGCCCTACGCGATCAATCTCTTCTGCGTGACAGCGATGGACACAGTGGCTGCTGTTGCAAGCAGTGCGGGCNATTTTCGCGAGGGGCGGTATACNATCGGCTTCTGGCCTTGGGAGCTTCCCGAGTGGCCGGCATTGTGGGGCCATGCNTACGANTTTGTCGATGAAGTCTGGGCATCAAGCCGCTTCACGTTTGATGCGCATAGGAGTTCGGCNACCAAGCCCGTCCGCCATATGCCGATGGCAATCTCNATCGACAACAGTGCAGGCTCGACGCGCAGCGATCTTGGAGTTGCTGACGACGCCTTTGTGTTTTCGTTCGCCTTTGATGGGCTATCTTCCTTTTCGAGGAAGAATCCGCAGGCATGTCTTGCGGCGTTCCGCAGCGCCTTTCCGCTGGGCAGTGAGCGAGTCGCCTTGATCCTCAAGGGCCTGCGGGTCGAGGGACATCCTGCATGGCAAGCGCTGCGCGAGGGGGCTCGGGCGGATCCGAGGATCGTTCTGATCGGCGATTCCCTGCCGCGCGGAGCCTTGCTGGACTTGCATAGGATGACGGATTGCTTTGTGTCGCTGCATCGAGCCGAAGGGTTTGGCCGGAACATCGCCGAGTGCATGAGTTTGGGAAAACCGGTCATTGTCACCGCATATTCGGGCAATTTGGACTTTACAGTGCCGAACGCCGCCGCGCTCGTGCCTGCACGACGTCAACAACTTGCCGTCGGGGAATATCCTTTCGGGGAGGGGCAGTATTGGGCGGACCCGGATGTTGAGGCCGCCGCAGGTTTGATGCGCCGTATGGTGACCGATAGTCCTTGGCGCATGGCGCTCGCAACTCGCGGCAGGAAGAAGGTTGATGATAGCTTTGGCGCTAAGGTCGTCGGTTCCGCTTATGGCCGGGCTTTGCGGGAAATATGGGATTTGAAGGACAAGGTGGATGCCCGATGACAATTAGTGAATATCTGGAACTTTCGGAGCAAACGCTTGCGGCGGCGCGCGCGCATCTGGGCGTTGCTCAAGTGGAACGTGCAATCGAGATTATTTCGGAGGCTCTTGCCGCCGATCGGCCGCTACTCGTGTGCGGCAACGGCGGTTCGGCGTCGGATGCCATGCATATTGCAGGCGAGCTCGTTGGCCGGTTCCTTAAGGAGCGGCGCGCGTTGAACTGCATTTGCCTTTCTTCCAATCCGGCCGTGCTGACGGCATGGTCCAACGATTATTCCTACGAGACCGTTTTTTCGCGACAGGTCGAGGCTTATGCCGTGCCCGGCGGCGTCGTTCTGGGGATCAGCACATCGGGCAACTCGGCCAATGTCATCGAGGCGTTTAAGACGGCGAAATCCCGCGGCATGCAGACGATCGCCTTGACCGGAGAAGGCGGCGGCAAAATGGCCGAGTGGAGTGACGTTCTGATCGATGTCCCCTCGCGCTCCACACCACTGATCCAGCAGGTTCACATCTGCATCTATCATTATATCTGCGAAATGGTCGAAGCCAGGCTTGCAGGATGAGCGCCTTCGATGATGTCAGTGTCGTGATTCTCGCCGGCGGACGCGGAACTCGGCTTCAAGGACTCTTCCCTGACGTACCCAAGCCCATGGTTCCTGTGGCCGGCCAGCCGTTCCTTTTCTGGCTAACCCGCTGGCTCGCCAAGCATGGCCTGAGTCACTTCGTTTATTCGACGGGCCATTTGGCGCCGGCAATCGAGCATTGGGTATTGGATAATACCATGCCGGGGATTCATCGTGAGTATTGCCGTGAGGAAAGGCCACTAGGGACCGGTGGCGGCCTAATGAACTGCATCGATTCCTGCCGGGACTGGATTATGGTCGCAAATGGCGACAGTCTGGTGGTGCGCGGCGTAGACCGTTTGCTGGGCCTCAAGGACGAAAACGTTGACGGTGGGTTGCTGGGCGTTGAGGTGCCGGATACGTCGCGGTATGGCCGCTTGCAGGTCGATAAGAATGCGAGGCTGGCCGGTTTTAGCGAGAAAGTACCCGGTAAAGGGCTGGTAAATGCTGGCGTATATATTTTCAGTAAAGATCTTCTGCGGCAAGAAGTTAGTCAAGGTCCGCAAAGCATAGAATACGATATTCTTCCATCGTTTCTCTCGAAGAATGTCTGTCTTTCAGTAATAGATACGGGCTCAGCGCCGTTCATCGACATCGGTACACCCGAAGCATTTGTTCGAGCCGAGCAGTTTGTGAATGAATTTCTTATCTCGGAGACGAAATGACCGATCTGAAACTGGCGGACCTCAAATTGCTGCCCGGCAGCGATTACGCGCGTTACGCAATGCCGGTGGATTATCAACCCTCTCGAAATTTTGAGCCACGATGGTCCACCTCAAATCCGATCCCGCAACTTGCACAATGGTTCGCACGTGATGTGCCGAGATATCGTAGTCTAATAGATGCGATCCGGCAGAGAGCGCCTGCCATGGCAGTTGGCGTCGATTTCGAATTCGGCCCCGAGACTTTGCCTCGTCCGGCTTGGGCGGGAACCGCTTATGGAATGCTCGATGCGCTTTTCCTCATGCATTTTGTGCAGACGTTGAAGCCCAAAACGTTTTTCGAGATCGGGTCGGGCATTTCCACGGCATTTGCCCATCACGCAGCTAATTCCATTTCCCACGACATGAGAATGGTGTCGATTGATCCGGAACCGCGAGCGGCCATTGATGCTATTTGTGATGAAGTGATCCGAATGCCTCTGGAGAGTTGTGACACCTCGGTTTTCGAGTCGTTGGAGCCGAACGACATCGTTTTCTTAGACGGCTCTCATCGAAGCTTCATGAACTCCGATGTTACGGTGTTTTTCATCGAAGTACTGCCGAAGCTCAAGCCCGGGGTGGTCGTTCATATCCATGATATCAGTCTGCCATATGATTATCCGCCGATGTTCAGGGACTGGTACTGGAATGAGCAATATGTACTTGCTGTATATCTCATGGGGCACATGAAGCGGATCAACGTTTTGGCTCCGACAGCGTACATCTCTCAAGACCCTGCTTTTGACGACCTCATGACAGTACCGTTCGTCGATTTCGGGCCGAACAATGCCGCGGATCAGTGGCGTGGCGGTGGTGCGTTTTGGTTCACGCATACTCAATTGGCCTGAACCCCGACCTTACATTGTGAAGGCGGGGAGCCGCTAATCTATTGTCGAACTATGAAGGTCTCGCTGCAGCGATCGAGGTTCGGGTTCTGGACCGGATCAACATAGGTCCTAGTTCCCCAGCGACGCTGTAGCGTTTCCAGCTCGCCGCGAAACCGCGCCACTTTTTCCGGCGAGAGATCTTTTCCGCGNGACTTGGATTCGTGATGAATCAGGGTGGCGTGGGGAACGTAGACATTTCGCCAACCGGCGGCATCAACCCTCAAGCAGAAATCGACATCGTTGAAAGCGACTGCGAGTTCTTCGTCGAAGCCGCCGACCGCTTCGAACTTGCTCTTATCGATCACCAGGCAGGCCGCCGTCACTGCGCTGACGAATTGGGCGGCGTGCGCCATTCGAAAATAGCCCGGTTCGCCAGCCGGGAGAAACCGGTGAGCGTGACCGGCCGCTTCTCCGATCCCGATGACGATTCCCGCGTGCTGGATGGTGCCGTCTTCGTACAAGAGTTTCGCTCCCACAGCGCCGACTTGCGGGCGGACGGCGTAGCGAATTAGCTCCGTAAGCCATCCAGGCTCGAGGACCTCGGTATCGTTGTTGAGGAGGCAAAGGAACGAACCGCGGGCTTGCCGCGCAGCGAAATTGTTTATCGCGGAAAAATTAAATGCGTGGGGGAAATCTAGGACGCGGACACGCAGATCCCGTCCCAGGTCGGCAAGATAGGTGCTCGTCGATTGTTCCAAGCTTCCGTTATCGACGACCAAAATTTCGACATTAGGGTAATCAGTTCGGTTCAGAACGCCTTCGATGCACGGCTGAAGCAAATGGAGCTTGTCCCTAGTCGGGATCATCACGCTGACAAGCGGCAATTCCTCAGGAAGTGGCCACTGCACTTTGACCGTATCGAATGGGCCGGGCGCACACTTGGCTCCCTGAGGCTCGAGGTGGACCGCGACAAGATCCACCCGATCGTCTCTTAGCGTTTCCCGTCCATGGACATGGCACAGGACGTGCGGCACGTGCACGATTGCCCCGTTGGCCGCAGCAGTTGCCGCGAGCATGAAAGCCGAGACATCATTCGGCTGGTTGCCTGCGCAAGCTTTTTTCGCAAGGGCGAGATCGACGGCCGCGCACCGCGACAGATAATCCACAGCGAAGAAGAGCTCTTCGTTCCACTTAGGCTTGAACCATGGGCGTCGGCGACGGCCCTTCTCATCGATTTCGTCCTCGTCCCCGAATAGAATGCATGCATCGCGATGTGCCAATGCGGCTTCGGCATATCGGAACAATGCGGTACTCGACAGCTCGTCGCCGATACGAAGTGGAACGACGAAGTCCGCAGCGTTGTCGCTAAGGACTGCATTAAAGTCATCATCGACGGGGCCGTTGAGTGCCCAGTGGGGATAGACCTGACACTCAACCGAGCTGCGCGAACGGTCGAGCTGCTCAGCTGAATAGTGCGCGTGGGAGTGCAGCAAGACGCAGAATCGGGGGCGCCAGCGCGGATTCTCCACTACGGACGAGCAACTTGCAGCAAGTTCGTCCGTCCGTTCGTTGGCCTTAATCCACTCCCAGTAGGCAAAGGGCAAATCCGCGCTTTCGACCCGCAAGCGGTTACAGGCGCGGACCTTGCGCCGGGTTAGGTGCCAGTAGAGCGCCGCGAGCGCTGGAGCGGGCTTGCGGGGCAGAACCCGAAAGAAATGTCGCCAGAAGATCACTTGTGCCCGGTTGTTCGCTACACCAAAAAAGTTGAGAATAGTTAGGCTTAGGTTCAGTGGATGCCTTATAATAACATGGCCGCCAAGGCTCGCCAGTGCGAAGTGGGCTCCGTTGCTTTCGGTTTGACAGCAGTGTTAAGGGCGCCGGGGGTTCATCTGACCGTTTTCAGGGTTTTCCGATTGATGTCGACGATTTGCGTACCGCGGCGGAGCGGCTCGTTCCGCAGCGTGTTTCTGGTTTCTGCTGCCGCCCTGTCGTTGGTTGGCTGCTCCACGTTGCCGTCGAGTGGGCCGACGGGGGCCGAGATCAGGCACGGTGCCGCTAAGCCAGGTCGATACCCGTTCACTGTGATCGAGGTCGAATCGCCGGCAAGCTTGCCGCAACCGCCCGTGGTTCCACTCCCAACCCTTGTCAGCATGCCCCCTCGGCCCACCGATCTGCTCGGGCCCGGCGACGTTCTCAATATCACGATCTACGAGGCCGGCGTTGCACTTTTCGGTAACTCGGCCCTGCGCTCGGCGGTCGGCGCAGGCGGAGGGATGGTCGACACAAGTTCCAACGCTGAGCGCCTGCCGGCAGTCCGCATCGACGACTACGGCTATATCCGGGTGCCGTTTATCGGGCGGATCCGGGCCACTGGTCATACCGCAGCCGAGCTGCAGGCCATAATCCAGAGCGGCTTGCGTGGCATGTCGCAAGATCCGCAGGTGATCGTTTCGATCGACCAATCGATAACCAACAGCATCATTCTTGCGGGCGAAATTGCCAAGCCTGGTCGCCTAGTGCTGTCTACCAATCGCGAATCCCTCATCGACGCAATTGCCCTTGCTGGTGGATATCGCGGCAGCGCCAAGGACGCTGTGGCGCGTGTGCAACGCGATGGGCAGATGTTTGAAATCCGCTTGAGCGACCTTCTCGATATGCCTGAGCAGGACGTGCAGGTTGTTCCGGGTGACCGGATCACGTTGGTGAGCCGACCGCAGAGCCTCTCGATTCTAGGGGCCCCGAACAAGGCGGACGAGGTTGTTTTTCCGCGATCTCGGCTAACTCTGGCGGAAGCCGTTGCGCTCGCGGGTGGCGCGAATCCCAACGCC
>JGI24737J22298_10000218_pt1 | contig 18823 bp, 17 predicted proteins | sample KBSCornC3_FD_22298 | JGI IMG/M metagenome (IMG submission 22298) | reverse complement strand
GCCATTGAAATGATGGGCTCTATGGCCTCTACCTATGACCTCGACCGTTTTGGCGTTTTCCCGCGTCCGTCCGCCCGGCAGGCCGACGTGATCATTATTGCCGGTACAGTAACCTTTAAAATGGCCGAACGTATTAAACGGCTTTACGAGCAAATGCCCGAGCCTAAATATGTGATCTCGATGGGCTCATGCTCTAACTGCGGCGGCCCATACTGGCAGCATGGCTATCATGTGGTAAAAGGTGTTGACAGGGTGATCCCTGTTGATGTTTATGTACAAGGCTGCCCGCCAAGGCCGGAGGCCTTAATTGGTGCTATATTAGAATTACAGAAGAAGATTGAAGGGGAGCAGTTGATAAAAGCCTGATAGCACCGTTATGTTTGGCTGGCGAAAAGAAAGAAAAACAAAGAGTCGGATATTGACACTGATAAATTTGGCTGAGCAGTTAGGTTTAAATGAAAAGGACATAACGAATGCCAAAGAATGTCTTGAATATAACGAATTGGAATTAAGCTTTGACTGCGTGATAACCCAAATTCATGAATATGATGTTGCGATAAACAAAGCGTTTTATTCAATGGTAACTGCTATTGCAAGCGAGTTGAAACTGCCAGCTAATGAATACGATTTTTTGATTCCTTTAATAAAAAAGGAACTCTCTTAACTTTACCATCTAATCTTTATTTGATCCTTATGAAAGTCCTGCTCGTTCTCATCATAAGTTTTATCCTTACGACCGTTATTTCCCGTCTATTTGTTGACGACTGGAATATTATCCTCAGCGGTAACGTGGCCATGATGCTGATGCTTTGGTTTGCCTCATTGGGTCACTTTATGTTTACCAAAGGGATGGTCATGATGATGCCTGCATTTATTCCCTTTAAAGTGGCGTTAGTTTATTTAACTGGTATAATGGAGATAGTTCTTGGACCTTTGCTGGTGGTTAACGCTACAAGGCTTATTGCCGGGATTATTTTGCTCGTCATGTTTGTGGTCATGCTGCCTGCCAATATCAACGCTGCCATGAAGCACGTGAATTTCGAAAAAGCCACTTATGATGGCAGCGGTACCGGTTACTTGTGGTTTCGAATCCCTTTGCAATTGTTGTTTATTGCCTGGGTTTTATATTTTTCGGTTGCGATTTAGTTGTTGATTTTTAAGGATATAGATTATCTTTAAGCAATTAACCAATTATGAAAAAAATAACCCAAAACCTGCTGATCATTTTGATAAGTGCTTTATCTGTATCTGCTTTCGCACAAACATCAAGTCCTAAACAGCCATTTTTTCCAAAGGGCACCATATTGTATGGTGATGTTAATTATGCCGGTGATACTTTAAAGAAACACTTGCTGGATATTTACCTGCCGCCGACGGCAAAAGATAGTTACCCGGTTATTATCTGGATTCACGGCGGAGCCTGGATGCTGAATGATAAATATGCCGATATGGGCTATATGCAGAAAACCGTTCAGGGCTTTATTGATAATGGTTATGCCGTTGCTTCTATCGATTATCGCTGGAGTACTACTGCGCCATTTCCCGCGCAAATCCGGGATTGTAACCAGGCTGTTGAATTTCTTTATCAAAACGCATCAAAATATAAACTCAACAGAGATAAGTTTGGGGTGATCGGTTTTTCGGCCGGAGGGCATCTGGCATCCTTACTGGCTTTATCCAATAACAATAATATAAAAGAGTTTTATCCGGGAGGAAGCAAGCCTCATTTTAAAATAAAACTGGCGCTTGATTTTTATGGGCCATCAAATTTCCTTTCACTCAAAGGTGCCGATGTTAATGATCCTAAAAGCCCGGTTAACCTGCTGCTTGGTGCTTATGCTATCGAGCGGCCCGATCTGGCCAATATAGCCAGTCCGGTTACCTACATTGATAAAAACGATCCGCCATTTCTCATTGTTCAGGGCGAAAAGGATGAATCGGTCAATTACACCCAATCGGTTTTGCTAAGTTCATATCTTAAACTTGCGGGAGTTAAAAATGAACTCATCATTGTGCCTAACGCGCCGCACTATGGGGTGATGTTTGATGCCGAAGAGATCAGGAAAAGGGTGTTTTATTTTATGGATGAGTATCTGAAGTAATAATCTGATTGCGGGAAGCCAATTGGTTAAAAATGTATTTCATATATAATTTATAGCATCTTAAAAGTCTTCTATTTAAATTTGATTGTTTTTAAATGTAGAGACGCATAATTGCGTCTTCCGCATGCAATTTCCGACAGGATTAGAAGCCTTTAAATCGGCTTGTCCTCCGGAAGACGCAATTATGCGTCTCTACAAAAATTTCTATTCTTTTTTAAACAGCACCCTAAAAGCATAAATTTACACTTTTGTAATTTCTGTCATGTTAAAAAAAGTAAACCCGAAGAAGAAGAGTAAACTTGTCAATATCCTGTTCGCCGGGTTTATAACGGGTACGCTTGATGGACTTGCAGCCATGATCCTGAACTATAAAATAAACCCTGGTGTTATTTTTAAGTTTATTGCCAGCGGCGCTTTCGGACCAGCGGCTTTTGCAGGTGGGGCAGAGATTATAGTTGCCGGGATTGTTTTTCATTATGTGATCGCTTTTATATTCAGCGCGGTGTTTTTTCTGCTTTATCCCTTCTTTTATAATGGATTGCGCAATAAATATTTCGTGGCTGTTACTTACGGGATAGCTGCCTGGCTCATCATGAATTTAGGTGTTGTGCCGCTGAGTAAAATAACCATGAAGCCGGGATATCATATCCCGGTAAGTACTATTCTGACCGGGATGTTAACGCTGATAATTTGTGTTGGTTTACCCGTGGTTTTCATTGCCGATAGAGAAAACCAGAAATTCAAATAGTTATGATGATGGGAATGCAAATTTTAAATACTGACCGTTTGGGCTTGCGCGGATTACTTGAGTCGGATGCACCGCAAATATTGGCTCTCCGCTCCAATGCCGAAGTGAACAAACACCTTGACCGTGCTGCTAATACCACTGTTGATGAAGCGCTATCATTTATTAAAAAGATAGAGGTTATTGTGAGTAATAACGAAGGCTTTTATTGGGCTATAACCTTAAAAGACAAGGATGAGCTGATAGGAACCATTTGTTACTGGAACCTTAATGCTGCCAATAAAAGTGCAGAAATAGGTTATGAACTCCACCCGGATTATCATGGGCAGGGCTTTATGCAGGAAGCCATTTCAGCGGTTTTGGCCTTTGGTTTTAATGATCAGCATTTTGAATTGATAACTGCCTGTCCGAAACAAGGGAACGAAAGTTCTATGAAGTTATTGAAGAAAACAGGTTTTTCGCTTACGGGAGATTTTACAGATGCGGAAACTGGCAGCACATATCTCGATTTTAGAATGAATAAAGCCGATTACTTAACAGGCCTGTCATAAATGGAAAAACCCGGCTTCAACAGCCGGGTTTTTCGTGGATTTAAAATTTAAACAAAGTATTTTGTGATTAAGGCATCATGACGCCGTTAANACCGTGTACAACACCGTTGCTTGCTTGTGTGTCAAACGCGGTAACCAATACAGCGTTGCCTTTGGCATCGGTGATCTGCAAATTGCTTTTATCGTTTACGGATAAATGCAAAGTTTGTCCGTCGATGGTTTTCAGATCGGCTTTGCCTTTACCTGCACCTAAGGCTTTAATGATATCAGTCTTGGTGTATTTACCTGCAACTACGTGATATTTCAATATCGGGGCAAATTTAGCAGGGTCTTTCATCAGGGCATCAAACTGCGCTTTGGGTAATTTACTGAAAGCTACATCATTTGGTGCAAATATGGTAAACGGGCCAGCTGCCTGCAAAGTTGGCTCAAGCTGAGCTGATTTTATTGCAAGGGCCATTGGCGCGTAGTTAGTTGAAGTTGCCATTACGCCAACCACATCGCCAGATGCGGCAGCTGTAGAAGTGGCTGCAGGAGCAGCAGTTGTTTTAGCAGTGTCCTTTTTGGTTGTATCCTGTGTTTGGGCTATTGCCTTGTTTGATAAAAAACCAATAGCTAATGAAGCAACGGCTATTAAAACTGACTTTTTCATGTTCATCTTTCTTTCTGTTTTTTTAGTGAATTAAAATGTAATGAGTAGTCGTTTTTATCGATATAAATTAATTAAGAGTTATTTATTTGGTGAATTACTATAGTTTAATAACTTTTAATTACGTAAAATAGTTTTGATTTATTAACATTTGTGCTTAAACGCGTGATGTTCAGGAAGAAAAAAAGAGGGGAGGGTAGCAGATTTGAGACGCAAGATTTGAGATTAAGCGTTTTGGGAAAAGTAAATTATGCATCCCTATAAACAGAAACGACCACCCTGATGTATCAGGTAGTCATCTATCCGTTTGTCGCTTGATAAAGAGATTTATTGCCGGGCTTTTTGCAGCTCGTTAAACTTTGCAATGAGCTTATCGATACTCTTTAGATTAAATTTATGTTCATGGATCTGATCAACCAGGTCAGGTTCATCGCCCATAATATCGCTCATGATATCTTCAAAATTTTCGTCGGTAAGGCGTTTCATGCCGGCAGTAGTTTCGCCGTAATAGTAGGTTGTTTTTGAACTGCCGCCGCGGCCGCCACCGCCGCCAAGGTTAATTCCGATGCCGCCGCCAATTCCGCCGCCGTAACCTCCGCTTCCGTAGCCCGCTGATATCCCCGGTGTAATGCCAAAGCCGCTGCCACCGCCGCCTTTACCTCCCTTAGCCATAAATAGCTTCACCGGCTCGTCAAGCACTACTTTTACAAAGTCGGTTTCTTCTTTGGTCCACGATTCGTTTGCGGGGGCATGCGCCACAACAAAACTATCCTGGCCAACAACAAATGATCTTAAATCGCTTGCGCTTAATTTGTATGGATTAGTTTTTTCGCTTTCCTTAAACTCAATGAAACCCTCACCTTTTATCGGCCCTTTTCCCGAAGGATTAGTGCGGATCAGCCCGGTTTCGCGGTTGCCCTTCACATCGGTAAAACTACCTTGTTGCCATTTTTGCGATTTTGCTGATACAAAACACAGCATAAAAAATAAAATGATTAAAATTGAGCGCATAACATGTTCAGAATACTGATACAAAGAACGCAAATTTTATAAATTTAATATGACGACCGTTGATTTACGAAGCGATACCGTAACCAAGCCAACCCCGGGCATGCTTGAAGCTATGTGGAGCGCCAAAGTAGGGGATGATGTTTTTGGCGAAGACGAAACCATAAATGCCCTTGAAGCTAAAGCTGCCGCTATGTTTGGTATGGAAGCTGCTCTGTTTTGCCCATCAGGCACCATGACCAACCAGATAGCTATCAAATGTTTTACCCAACCGCTTGATGAACTTATTGCCGATCAAACCGCACATGTTTACAGGTACGAGGGCGGGGGCATTGCTTTTAATTCGGCAGTGTCAACCCGATTGTTGAATGGTTACCGGGGCATCCTTACGCGCGAAATGATAGAGCCGGAAATCAATGCTGAAAACATCCATTACCCGCATACCAGTTTGGTAGTGTTGGAGAACACAGTTAATAAAGGAGGCGGCAGCTGCTACACGCTTGAAAATATCAAACCTATTGCCAACCTATGCCGGGAGAAAGGTTTAAAGCTTCACCTTGATGGTGCCCGGATCTTTAACGCGCTTACGCATACCGGTGACGCTGCGGTTGAGTATGGCAGATATTTTAATGGTATTTCGGTTTGCCTGTCAAAAGGATTGGGTGCACCCGTAGGCTCGGTTTTATTAGCCGATAAGGAAACTATTAAATATGCCCGTCGTATCCGCAAGGTATTGGGTGGCGGTATGCGCCAGGCGGGTTTTTTAGCTGCCGCGGGGATCTACGCGCTTGATCATCATGTTGAACGCTTGAAGATAGACCATGCTCATGCCCGTATTCTGGGTGAGGAACTGGGCCGATTGCCATGGGTAAGCAATGTAATTCCGGTTGAAACCAATATTGTTTTATTTGATACTGTTGAACCGGCTGCTGCTGTACTTGCTAAACTGGCTGATAAAGGCATTAAAGCGAGTGATACAGGTAAAAACCGGATCCGATTTGTAACTCATTTAGATGTGCATGCCGAACAGGTTGAATATACAATAGGGGTATTAAAGGGGGTATAGATTTCTACTTTAAATACGCTATCGAAAGGTTAAAAGTTCGGTGAACACTGGAACAAAATGAATTCATAACGGGGACTTCAGCCTGAATATTCAAATCAAAATTTTGGCTGAAGCGCCTTATTCCTCAAAACGCTAAAACGATTATGCTTATATTTGAGTATCGTTAATTAAAACCTTTTATTTATGGGTAAATTTTTTAATGAGATACTTGATCATCATAAGGATTTTATAGCTCATCAAAAGATCTTTTTTGTGGCGACGGCTCCGTTAAGCCCCAATGGGCACGTAAACCTCTCACCAAAAGATAATGCCAGTTTCCGTATTCTTTCCAATAACCGCGTAGCTTATATGGATATCATTGGCAGCGGTAATGAAACTGCTGCCCATCTGCTCGAAAACCAACGCATAACTTTTATGTTTTGCGCTTTTGACGGGCCACCCAATATCCTGCGGTTATATGGCAAAGGCTATAGCATATTACCCGATGATAGTAATGAAGAGTGGCGTGAACTTTCATCATATTTTAATGCCCATATAGCCACCCGGCAAATTATAGTGGGTGATATCGATATGGTACAAACCTCATGTGGTTTTAGCGTACCACTTTATGAATATTTAGGCGAGCGGGATTATGCTATAAAATGGGCTGAGAAAAAAGGCGAGCAGGGTTTGGTCGATTATATGCAGGAGAAAAACCGGGTTAGTTTAGATGGTTTGCCGACGCCATTGTACTGATAAACATTTATTTAAATATATGCTTATCAGTTAAACAACTTTATGGAATGAGAGTTTATTGCGTTTTGCTAAAACATTCCAGTTTCTTTATAGTTATAAGTTGATTTCATCGATAAAATTATTAATGCAGCAAATACTACGATTTTTATAATATTTGCAACACCATACATCAACCTATGTTTGAATTTACTCAATCAGATGAGAAGGAACTTCTTATGCAGGTAGCTCAGGGTAGTGAGTTTGCTTTCCGGCTGTTGTTTTCAGCCTATCATCAACGTTTAGGCATTCATATTTTGCGTATTACGCATTCAGTTGAATTGGCTGAGGAGATTGTACAGGATGTTTTTGTGAAGATTTGGATGACCCGCGAAACTTTGACCGGCGTTGATAATTTCAAAGCTTACCTGTTTGTAATTTCAAAAAACCATGCTTTAAACTGTTTGCGCAAAGTTGCCCGCGAGCAGATGCAGCTTAAAAAGTTGGAAGAAACCCGCATTGTGCCTTTTAATGCCGAAGTTCAGGAAACAGATCATTATTATAATTTGATTGATGAGGCCATTGATCAGCTGCCGCCTCAGCAGCAAAAAGTTTACCTCATGAGCAGGCATAACCGCTTAAAGTATCATGAGATTGCCGATGAGCTCGAGCTATCCCGCGAAACCGTCAAGAAATACCTTCAAATTGCCACGTCATCCATAAAAGATTATGTGCATGAACATATGGAGGCGATAGCGTTAGTAATGGCGCTGATTCATTTTTTTTATTTTTTTTAAAAAGTAATACCCCCTTTTTTAATCTCACAGGTGTCATACATATGAGATCTGCCCCAACTCACTGTAGCCAATTATACAGTTATACTGAAAAACATTTACTATGAGCGAACTTTACGCCCGGCTTGATTATTTGTTTCACACTTATTATAACGGCACTGCTACGCCAGCCGAGCGCGATGAATTATTTGAGATCATCAACTCATCGGCAACCGATGCGGAGCTTGCATCGCTCATACATCATGCCTGGGATAAGCTTGACGATCATGGGCCGCTTTTTAACCGCTCAAAAAGTGAGGATATGCTCATGCAGATTTTAAGAACTAATCCCGAACAATCTGTTGCTGCACCGGTAAAGAATAATAACCTCCCCTGGAGAAGGTTAGGGGTTGCCGCTTCATTTTTATTACTTGTAGGGTTTGGTGCTTATATCTATAGCAATCAAAAAAAACAGGTTGTTGCAAAAAAAAATATTGTCAAAATTCATCCTAAAAATGATCCTTTGCCTGGTGGCAACAAAGCAATTTTAACATTGGCCAATGGCAAAACTATTACGCTTGACAGTGCGCAAAACGGCCTGCTGGCGCAACAGGGTACCACCCGGATCAATAAAACCCGCAACGGTCAGCTGGTTTATGAAACCGGTACTAATGTTGATGCTCCGGTCATAAATACTATTTCAACTCCGCGTGGCGGTCAATACCAGTTGGTTTTGCCGGATGGGAGCAAGGTTTGTTTGAATTCGGCATCCTCATTAAGCTTTCCAACCAGGTTTACGGGCAAAACGCGTGAGGTTACCATCACCGGCGAAGCTTACTTTGAGGTTGCCAAAAATCCGCAGATGCCTTTCAGGGTTAAATCCGATAACACTACAGTTGAGGTTTTAGGTACGCATTTCAATATCATGGCCTATAATGACGAGGCCGAAATGAAAACCACATTATTAGAAGGATCAGTAAAAATAAGTAACGGCACTGCAAACGGCATTTTAAAACCCAAACAGCAGGCTGTACTCAATAAAGCAGGCAGGCTCAAAGTACTTAACGATGTTAATGTAGATGATGAAATAGCCTGGAAAGACGGCATTTTTCAATTCAGGGATGCAGGGATAGATGCCATTATGAGGCAGGCTGCCCGTTGGTACGATGTTGAGGTGGCCTACGAAGGTAAAATACCACAGCGCGAATTTACAGGCCGGATCTCCCGAAATGTAAAAGCATCCGAATTAATGAGCATGCTTGGCTATGCCGGAGTAAAATTTAAAATTGAGGATAAGCGCATTACCATACAACAATAGCATAATTATTATACCTACTATATTAAGCAACCAATTGTTAACAATTTAAACAACCCTATGATGGAAGAAATACCTGAGATAAGTTAGCCCGACCCCTTGGGATCAAATTGGTAAAACGGTTTATCATGCGTTCAAACATGTGTATCAAATTCCAAAACCAGCATACGAAAAAACCGGGAAGTATTCGCAGTACGTTCCCGGCATAAACATCTGGGTCCCAAATTTCTACAATCGATGAATTGAAAGTTAATGTTTAACCCAAACTCTACAAACTTATGAATTTTAATTCTAAGGCCACGCCTATGGCATGGCCTCAATTACGCAAATTTATATTGGCCATGAAGCTAACTGCCTTTATTATAATTGCGGCCCTTACCAATGTGAGTGCCAAAAGTTATAGCCAGATAGTTACTTTGCACCAAAAAAACACTACCGTTGAAAAAGTACTCCGCTCAATTGAAAAACAAACAGGCTATCATTTCATGTATGATAAGCAGGATGTATCAAAAGCCGGAGCAATCAACATTGAAGTTGCAAACGTATCTATAGAGAACGCGCTTGATCAGTGCTTTAAAGATCAGCCGCTTACGTACAAGATTTTTGATCAAACCATTGTTGTAAAAAAGAAGGACGAACCTGTTGTATCGCAGGTAGTCGTTGCCCCAATTAAAGTAACGGGCACGGTAAGCGATGCCAAAGGGCCTATTCCTGGTGTTACTGTTAAGGTAAAGGGCACCAATGTTGGTGTGCAAACCGATATTAATGGTAAATACAATATTAACGCACCCGACGCTAACGGTACACTGGTTTTTACATTTATTGGTTATACAACCAAAGAAGTAGCTATCGGTGGCAAAAGTCAGATTGACGTTGTTTTGGCAGAAGAACCAAAAGCGTTAAGCGAGGTAGTTGTGGTTGGTTACGGTACCGCTAAAAAGGTCGACCTTACCGGTTCGGTAGGTAGCGTAGGTGCAAAGCAATTGCAGGAGCGCCCGCAAACCAATTTGGAGCAGGAGTTGTCAGGTAAAATCGCCGGTGTGAACGTTTCAAGCAACTCAGGCGCACCAGGCGGCGCAACCAAGATCCGTATCCGTGGTTACAGCTCTATCAATACCAATACCGATCCGTTATATGTTGTGGATGGTGTGGTTTGGACAGAAGGAGGTAACGCCATTAACCCTAATGACATTGAAACTATCGACGTACTGAAAGACGCATCATCAACCGCTATTTATGGTACACGCGGTGCAAACGGTGTAATTTTGGTTACCACTAAAAGAGGTAAAAAAGGCGGTACCATTTCTTACGATGCCTATATGGCCGTAAATCATATGTTTAAGGAGATACCTGTTCTTAACTCAAAACAGTTTATGCAGATTGAGGATGTTTCTTATGCGAATATCAAAAAATATGACCCTACCGGCTGGGCTGCGGGCGACTATACCGACCGTAACCCGGTAACGCAAAGAACAGCCCTTATCGGTAAACTGTTCGATCAAAATTTAAATCCATTATATGACGTTGACTGGCAAAAAGCTACAACCCGTACTTCGGTAAGCCAAAACCACAACGTTGCATTTACCGGCGGCGCCGAAAATGTAAACTATGGCTTGTTTCTGAACTATGCTGATGACGAAGGTATTATCCTTAATAGCTACCTGAAACGTTATAATGTGCGTTTAACGGTTGATAACCAGATAAAACCATGGGTAAAAGTTGGTGCTACATTAAACTACAACTACCAGGATGGCCGCAACCAGGATCAGGGTACAGGCGGTAACAACATCCCGCGTATGTTAATTGAGATGGTGCCTTTTATTCCTGTTAGATACCCTGACGGAACCTATGGTAAACGTACTGATTATCCTAACCTTGAAGGCGGTGATAACCCGGTAGCACAAGCTAACGAAATTCAATCTCTTACCCGCAACCGTATCTTCAGCGGTAATGGTTATTTAAATTTAAACCTATTGCCAGGGCTTGAATTCCGCAGCGTTTTGGGTGTAACTACATCTGCTAATTATAACCCGGCTTCTCAAAGCGGGCTTGTTGGCGGCCCTGTTGCAGGACAAAGCTATAGCTCGGCCTCGATAGAGGAGTTTAACAGGACGTTTTGGCAATGGCAAAACTATTTTACCTACAACAAAACCTTTAACAAGGTACATACTATAAACCTTGTTGCAGGTGCCGAACGTCAAAACTATCAGCAACTTCGTTTAAAAGGATCAACAGGTACATTGTCTGACGATTTTTATGAGTATTATAACTTATCTGCTGGTATTGTACCTAACAAACCAGAGTCAGATTATGATGCATGGCAAATGCAGTCGTTTTTTGCCAGATTGAACTATAACTACAACGAGAAATACCTGTTAACTTTAACGGGGCGCGAAGACGGCTCCTCACGCTTTGGTACTAACAAAAAGTACGGCTTTTTCCCTTCTGCTGCATTTGCATGGCGCGTATCTCAGGAAGATTTCTTAAAGGATAATAAAACTATATCAGATCTGAAATTGAGGCTGAGCTACGGGTTAACCGGTAATTCCGAAATTGGTGAATATCGCTCACTCGCAAATATTAATACAGTTGGCTACGCCTTTGGCGGCAACAGTGCGGTAGGTACTACGCAAACCTCGATAGGTAACGAGGATTTGCAATGGGAAAAAACTGCGGAGTATGATTTAGGCTTTTCATTGGGCTTGTTTAACAATCGTTTAAACATTGAAGCAGATGCTTATCTGAAAAAGACAAAAGCATTGCTTTTAAATGCACCGCTGCCAGAAACAAGCGGCTTTCAAACCGTATATAAAAATATAGGTAAGCTGCAAAACAAAGGTCTCGAGTTCACGATCAATGCTACTCCTATAAAAACACAGGATTTTACCTGGAATTCTACATTTAATATTTCTTTCCTGAAAAACAAGATCCTGCAGTTAGGTGCATCTAATGATGATATCTTCCTTGCTCCAACCTTCCTTTCGCAATTTAACCTGATGCGGGTTGGTCTTCCGGCCGGTAGTTTTTATGGTTACAAAGTGCTTGGAACCTGGGGAACTGCTGAGGCGACCGAAGCTGCTAAATATGGCTTGTTACCAGGCGACCTGAAAATACAGGATACCAATGGCGATGGCAAAGTTAGCGCTGACGATAAAGTGGTATTAGGTAAATCAATACCTGATGGTTATGGTACTTTCAGCAACAACTTCCGCTACAAAAACGTTGACCTGGGTGTTGATCTGCAATTTAATTACGGTAATCAGATCATGAACCTTACCCGCCACTCGGGCCAGGACCGCACTGGTCAGGCAAACAGCTATGCTACCGTACTTAACGCCTGGACACCGACTAACCAAAANACCAGCATTGCCGAAAGCAGGCCTGCTTATGTGCGTTATCAAACCGAAATTTATTCAACCAAAGTTGAAAGCGGTAATTTTATTCGCGGCAGGGCGGTAACACTTGGTTATACTTTTAATGACAATATTCTTAAAAAGTTAAAGTTAAGCCGTTTAAGGGTTTATGCGCAGGCACAAAACCTGTTCCTGATAACCAAATACACCGGTTATGATCCAGAGGTATCAACATACAATGCCTCAAGCAACTTTACACAGGGTATCCAGTTTTATGATTATCCAAAACCACGTACTTTCCTGTTAGGTGTTAATGTTAGTCTTTAATTAAAAAATGTTAAAACATCATATTATGAAATTTAACTTTAAAAAATACCGGGTAGGTGGTCTTTTACTTATCCTTGCTGCAGCTACAGGCAGTGGTTGCAAAAAATATCTTGATGAAAAAAATAGGAGCAACTTTGTTAAGGATAATTATTTTGTCAGCTCAAACCAGGCCCTAACCTTTGTAAACGGTTTGTATAACGTAATGTATTTTTTTCAAAATGGAGATGCTTATGGTGAAAGCCCTTTTATTACATTGGAGTTGTTTGCCGGCCATGCCACTTCGTTAGGACAGAGCGTAAACAATGGTAACGTAATCCATCAGCGTACAGATGCGGTTAATCCCGGTTTTGAAACAGTATGGTACAACTGCTACAAAGGTATCGCCAATGCAAATCTTGCCATTGAAAAGATCCCTGGCATATCACCTATGGATGATGGCTTAAAAAAGAAACTGATAGGTGAAGCTTACTTTTTCAGGGCATTTTATTACTACCACCTGGTGCGTTTATATGGCGATGTTCCGCTGATTACCACGTCGCAAACAGTGAGCAGCCCTGATCTGTATCCTTCACGTACACCTGTGGCCGATGTTTATAAACAAATCATCAGCGATCTACAGGCAGCCGAAGCATCAGGCATGCCGAATACTGACGCTTCGGGGCGCGTTTCATTGGGGGCTGTTAAAACCTTATTGGCCAGCGTTTACTTAACAACAGCAGGCTTCCCGCTAAAACAAACCGAAAACTATGCTAAGGCAGCATCAGAAATTGAGCCTGTTTTAGGTTGGTACTCTTTGTTTTCTGACTATGCATTCCTGCATGATAATGCGCACAAAAATCAGCAGGAATTAATATTCCAGATCAATTACCTGGTGGGTACTCAAACTAATGCTATTCCTCAATTAACTATTCCGTTTAACCTGTTGGTTGGTGCATATGGAGATCACCTTGGCGCTATGATCCCTACCAATCAGTTTGTGGCAAGTTATGAGGCGGGCGACCTTCGCACACAGGAACGCCAGTTTTATTTCTCAAGCTATCCTCAATATGGTAACCCAGGCAACATCATTCAGTTTGGCGAACATGCGCTTTATAAGTACTTCCATGTTGAAAGTGCTGCTCAAAGCGGTCGAAGTGATGAGAACTGGACTTTATTGCGTTTGCCCGAAGCTCAGTTGATCTATGCAGAAGCAACTAACGAGGTAAGCGGGCCAACTGCTGAAGCTTATGCCGCGGTTAATGCTATCCGTGCACGTGCTAAACTTGCGCCGCTGAGTAATTTAACCAAAGATACCTTCCGCCAGGCAATCTGGAGGGAGCGCTACCATGAACTCGCTTATGAAAATAAGGCATACTTTGATATGCAGCGTACCCATATGGCCTACCTGCCGCAATCAAACACTTTTGCCGACCCTACCGCTTCGCAAACAGAGCAGGGCGTAACCTTTAAAACTCAATATTACCTGTGGCCTATACCACAGCGTGAAATCAGCACTAACAGTAAATTAACCCAAAATCCGGGTTGGTAATTGTATAATGCAAATAATACACTTAAAAGACTGGCTATATCAAGCCAGTCTTTTATATTTACGGCTTGATAAAACGTTTCATCAAAAATCAAATATTTAAACAATGAAGAAAGCCCTAGTACTTATCACATCAGTGTTGTTGGCGTCCGGTACTTTTGCTCAGCAGGTAAATAAGGTTACCGATCCTGTTGAATACATCAATCCGTTGATGGGTACCGACTCGCACTACGACCTTTCAAATGGTAACACTTATCCCGCTATTGCCCTTCCCTGGGGGATGAATTTCTGGACACCGCAAACCGGTGTTATGGGCGACGGATGGGCGTATACTTACGATGCGCACAAGATCCGCGGTTTTAAACAAACCCACCAGCCATCACCATGGATGAACGACTACGGGCAGTTTGCCATTATGCCGGTTACCAAACATGCAGTAGTAGGCCAAAATAAAAGGGCAAGCTGGTTTTCACACAAAGCCGAAACTGCCAAACCATACTATTACAGTGTGTACCTGGCCGATCATGATGTAACTACCGAAATTACTCCAACTGAGCGTTCGGCACAGTTCAGGTTTACTTATCCTAAAACTGATAGCTCCTTTATCGTTATTGATGCACTGAACAAAGGCTCATACGTAAAGATCATGCCCGATCAAAAGAAGATTGTAGGCTATTCAACCAAATATGCGCGCGGCCCGCTTAAAAACTTTAAAAACTATTTTGTTATTTATGTGGATAAGCCAATCACCTATGCACATACTTTCAGCGATACTACGCAAGCTGATGGCCTGGAGCTAAAAGCTGAACATGCAAGCGCTCTGATAGGTTTTAAAACTACGCAAGGCGAAAAGGTTCATTTGCGCGTAGCTTCATCATTCATCAGCATTGAACAGGCCGAGTTGAACCTGGAGCGTGAGCAGGGTAAAGACAGCTTTGATGTAACTTGTCAAAAGGCAAAAGCTGTTTGGAACAAAACCCTAAACCACCTGCAGGTTGAAGGCGGCTCTGTTGATCAGATGCGTACCTTTTACTCATGCTTTTACCGCATGGTATTTTTCCCGAACAAATTGTATGAGATAGATAAGGATAACAAGATTGTACACTATAGCGCATCGACAGGTAAGGTATTCCCGGGTTATAAATTTGCCGGTACCGGCTTTTGGGATACCTTCCGGGCGCTATATCCCTTCCTGAACCTGGTTTATCCATCCATCAATAAAGAAATGCAGGAAGGCCTCATCAATGATTATAAAGAAGGTGGTTGGTTGCCTGAGTGGTCGAGCCCGGGGTATTCTGCGGTGATGATCGGTAATAATTCGGCTTCGGTGGTTTCTGAGGCTTATTTGAAAGGTTTACGCGGGTATGATATCAGTACTTTGTGGGAAGCTTTGGTGCACGGCGCAAATAATGCCGGTCCGCAGGCTACAGGCAGAGAGGGAGTTGAGTACTATAACAAATTGGGTTACGTGCCTTACGATGTTAAGATCAATGAAAACGCAGCCCGTACTTTAGAGTATGCATATGATGATTTTGCGATTTATAAATTAGGCAAGGCACTGGGCAAACCCGAATCAAAGATTGGCATTTATAAAAAACGTGCCATGAACTATAAAAACCTGTTCGATCCGGAAACAAAACTGATGCGTGGTAAAAACCAGGATGGTACTTTTGAAAAACCATTCAGCCCGTTTAAATGGGGTGATGCCTTCACCGAAGGTAATAGCTGGCATTACAGTTGGAGCGTTTTCCAGGATATGCAGGGCCTGATTGATTTAATGGGCGGACGTCAGAAATTTATTACCAAGCTGGATTCGGTATTTAGCATGCCACCGGTGTTTGACGATAGCTATTACGGCGAGACCATTCATGAGATCCGCGAAATGCAGATCATGAATATGGGGCAATACGCCCACGGCAACCAGCCTATTCAACATATGATTTACTTGTACAATTATGCAGGTGAACCATGGAAAACCCAGTTCCATGTGCGTGATGCTATGGCGAAGTTATACAAAGCTACTCCGGATGGTTATTGTGGCGATGAGGACAATGGCCAAACATCGGCATGGTATGTGTTCTCGGCTATGGGCTTTTACCCGGTAACTCCGGCCAGTGATCAGTANGTNTTNGGTACACCNNTGTTCAANAANNTTACNCTNAANCTNGAGAATGGTAAAANNGTAGTGATCAATGCAGCTAACAACAGNCCGGCTAATAAATATATCAATACGTTNAACTGTTAACGGCAANCCATATGATTATACCTGGTTAAGCCACTCAGAGCTTAAAAAAGGCGCGGTGCTTAACTTTAATATGGCGCCTATGCCTAATAAAACAAGAGGTGTGAAGGTGAGCGATGTTCCGTATTCGTTGAGTACAGAGAAATAATAAATATTTCGTCATTGCGAGGAACGAAGCAATCCCAAACTATACAGAGGAATCTGCATAGCCGCTCTACTAATCGGGGATTGCTTCGTACCTTATAATGACGTGATCGTAAATAGCTGGTTATCAAGTAAGATTTTTCACGTCATCATGTTTTTTTTCAGGTTTCCCCTGATGGATACTCGCAATGACGTTTTAGATTTAAAACAGCAAAGGCGAGGTAAATCCTCGCCTTGGTTGTTAAACGGCTACTGCCGCGGGCTTTCAGCCCGTGGTGAACTATGGTATCAGCTTTCAGCTGACGTAAAGCTAAATCCGAAATCGAAAATCCCAATTCCGAAATCAAGAATTAATGCCATTCCTCTCTGTAAACAAATTTAGGCATTTGCCAGTTGTATTTGATAGAAAGCAGACGCAGTGCCAGGCCAATACCACAAGCTATTACAATAGATATCCCGGCAGGAGCACCTAAATGTTCAATCCCTAAATAAAACGCCCCGGTAACAATGGACGCGCTGGCGTAAACCTCCTTACGGAACAGCAAAGGTACTTCATTACACAATACATCGCGCAGCACACCTCCCGCACACCCGGTTATCATACCGCTTAGTAAAATAATAAGCCAGGGCAGATCAATCTGCTCCGCTATCTGGCAACCTATAATAGTAAATACTACCAGGCCTAAAGCATCCAGGTACAGGAACAGCGTTTTCATTTTGGTCATGAGGCGGGCAATAATGGCGGCCATTATCGCTGCTACTGCAGTGATAACCAAATATTCGGGATGTTCGACCCAGCTCATGGGATAATGATTAAACAATATGTTGCGAACAGTGCCGCCGCCTAATGCCGTAACCCAGGCTATGATACAAACACCAACCCAGTCCATATCACGCCTACCTGCAGAGAGTGCCGCCGTCATGGCTTCGGCAATAATAGCTATAATGTAAAGGATGTGAAGCATACAGGTAGTGTTAAAGGTTTATATAAGGCAATATATAAACAATAATTGAAACATCTACAGTTCCCCCTTTAGGGGGTTAGGGGGCATCCAGCCTCTCCCTTCCGTAAACCGGGCTACCAGCATGGCAGCGGCCGTATCGCCGGTTGCATTCAACAATGTGGCCATTGGGTCAACCAGCGTACCAATAATAATGGCAGGGGGGAGCGCTTCGGGTGGAAACCCATAGGCCGAAATAAATAGCAGTTCGCCTATGTAACCGCCATTGGGTATACCGCCTTCAACAAGGCTCACCAAAACTGTCATGGCAAGGGCAATGATAATAGTTTCGGCATTGTCAAAGCTTTTACCAAACAACGCAAACACTACAGCCATTTTTACGATAGATGAGATACTTGAACCATCTTTATGCAAAGTGCCGCCAAGCGGGATAGTAATATTTGCAATAGCATCAGAGATTCCCATTTTTTTAGCGGCATCCAAATTGGCCGGGATGGTAGCGATGCTGCTGCAGGTACCCACGGCTGTAGCCGAAGGTATAATGTTATTTTTCCAGTACCGCTTAAACGCGCTAACACCACCTGCAATAAAGGCATACAGGCTAAATATCGCCAGATAATAAAACGCGCCTACTCCATAATATAAAGCCATTGACCGGGCGTAACCGCCAAACAACTGCGGACCGAACACGCCAACCTGGTAAGCAAAATAAGCGCCCAGGCCAATAGGGCCAATTTTCATGATAAGGCTGAAAATATTCTTAAACACTTCGTTGCCGCTATGTAAAAAGCCGGCAAAAGCTTTACCCTTTTCGCCCGCATGCAGGGTAGCAAAGCCGGTGATCACCGCAAAAATGATCATGGCCAGCATGCTTTTGCGCGATAACAGCTGGTAAAATTCGCTGGTGGTAAAAAGGCTTGTTAGCTGATCTCCAAAAGGTTTTTTAGTGATGGTTTCGGTAATTGGGCTGGCCACGAGGTGTTGATGAATTGGGAAGATCCAGATGGCAATAATAGTCACGATAGCAGCGACTATCACTGTTGATACAAACACCAATGATGTTACGCCTAAGAGTTTCCCCAGCCTTTGTGAGCTGTCTAACGCAGCAATAGCTGATGCTATAGCAAAGAAAACCAGCGGCACAACGGCAGTGAACAGCAGGTTCAGGAAAATATCGCCGATGGGCTTGATCACTCCCACTTTGTCGCCTAAAACAGCCCCGGCAATACTGCCAATGATGATGCCTGTTATTAATAGGATGATGCCTTTATAGTTTTTAAACCAGCTGTTCATTGTGCTAAGATAATTAATTTGCACAGCGTAGAGGCATGTTATATGTCTCCGCGGTTT
>JGI24737J22298_10000214_pt1 | contig 18974 bp, 15 predicted proteins | sample KBSCornC3_FD_22298 | JGI IMG/M metagenome (IMG submission 22298) | reverse complement strand
ATCGTGAAACCAGGTAAGCGTAAATATCCAGTTAGGTGCCGACATAAATTCGGCATCACGTATGTTTTTAACTTTAAACGATATTAAACACTTATCTCCACCTTCTTTCCGGTTTTAACAGCAAGGTAAATGGCAGCAATAATTTTAAGGTCTTTCACTCCTTCTTCACCGTTTACCGGTACTACCGGCTTTTTATTATTAAATATAATCTCGCACATTTCATCCATCTGTACGGTTTGATGTGTGGTAATGGGCTGGTTAAGCTCGCCCAAGTGGGTGCGGCCTTTAATTGGCCCGTAGCCGGTAGAAGGCTGCATTTCGGCAAAGCCTTTTTCTCCATCAAGGAAAAACCGGTCGAGATTGTTCATATTGTAGGTTGACAGGCAAGACGCGACGGCCCCGCTTGGGAAGCCGAACTGGAACTGGATGGTTTCATCAACCCCTTCTTTAAATTTCACCGTATCGGTTTTAGTTTCCTGGGCTGTAACCCATATCGGTTCTTCACCGGTCATATAGCGTGATCCGTTGATGGCATAAATCCCAATATCCATCATAGAGCCACCACCGGCAAGCTTTTGATTCAACCGCCATTGTGTGGGATCGCCGATGGTAAACCCGCATTGCCCCTGAAAAAACCTGATCTTCCCAAACTCGCCGTTTTGCCTCATCCTGATCACTTCAAGCGTTTTGGGCTCAAAATGCATCCGGTAGCCAACCAACAGTTTTACATTGGCCTTTTTACAGGCATCAACCATCTCCTGCCCTTCTTTGGCATTCACGGCCATTGGCTTTTCGCATATAGCATGTTTACCGGCTGCAGCCACCCTGATCACAAAATCGCGGTGCAAGCCGTTGGGTGTAATAACGTATACCGCGTCGATATTGGGGTTGTTTTTGATATTATCGAAATTCTCATAGTTGTAGCAATTTTTTTCGGGGATGCCATATTTGCTTTGCCATGCTTTAACTTTTGATGGGGTACCGCTAATTACCCCAACCAGTTTAGCTTTGGTACATTTCCGCATAGCTTCTGCAACTATGGTTCCATAGCCTCCAAGTCCCATAATGGCCACACGTAATACCGGGCCGTCATAAACCTGTGCAGTTTTGTCTGCTCCCGCTGCACATCCTAAGTATGGTACAAGTTGCAGGGCCAGGGCCGATAAGCCCAACTTTTGTAAAAAATCACGACGAGAATTCATAGGTATGTTTTTTGGTTTATGACAATTTACATATTTCCGGGTAAAATACACTTAAGTCATCTGATTTTTACAGGGAATGAAGAGCTTCCTTCTAAAAGAAGCTAAAAACAAATAAGAAAATCGTAATGCGTGGAACGAAGCCCGGCCCGACCTATAGAGTAGTTCTCCATTGTTTGGGATTGCTTTGCTCATCACAATGAAACCATCATAAGACATTGATTATTAAGCATTTTTTTATCTATTTTATAACATGGGCGTTGCCTGCGGCCGGGCTATCCGCTACAAGTCCTCGCCTTGCCTGCGCATAAACCTAACCCGCGCTGTGGGCTTTACGCTTCTATCCCTAACGCAGCCCTTGCGAAACACCCCTAAAATATGGTTTATACATCATCACATTTTTGGATCTATTTTTAAAGCTTCCGATGCTAAGCTCCATTATATCACATCCCCTCAGGTTGATTTGCCGGTTTCACTGCCCAGTTATTTCCCGGTTGATCGTTCAGATATATGTCGAGCTTACCGCCGTTGCTGATATCGTTGTAACGGATAAAATTATCGGGCATTATTTTGCCATTCAATTTCACCGAGCAGATATACATTGATTTAGGGCTTGATTTATGACAGATGATCTCAAACTTTTTGCCGTTTTGAAGCGTGATAGCAATTTTATCAAACAAAGGTGAACACAAAAGGTACTCACCCGAAACCGGGTTTACCGGGTAAAAACCCATCGCAGCGAACAGATACCAGGCCGACATTTGGCCGGCATCATCATTTCCTCCCAAACCACCCGGACCATCACTGTATTCTGTCGCCAGGATCTTGCGTACGGCGGCTTGCGTTTTCCATGGCGATGGTGTGTAATTATACATAAAAGGGATCTGGTGCCCCGGCTCATTGCCATGCCAGTATTCACCTTTTTCAAACAGGCTATCTAACGACTGTTCCAGCTTCTTCGCACCACCCATCAACTTTGCCAAGCCGGGTACATCCTGCGGTACATAAAAGGTATATTGACGTGCGGTACCTTCTGTAATATAAGTCGCCTTTTTATCAGGATCAAAGGGAGATACCCACGTGCCATCAACATGTTTACCGCGAACAAAGCCACTTGTAACATCAAATACATTGGCATAATATTTTGCCCGTTTGGTGAGTGTGGTATAATCGGCAGATTTTTTTAAAGCTTTTGCAAATTGCGCCAGCGCGTAATCATCATAAGCATACTCCATTGTACGGCTGACCTGTTCCATTTTATGAAAGGCATCGCGTACGCTATCTTCTAACGGGATGTATTGATATTTCAAATAACTATCCAATGCCCTGCGGCCCTTGCCTTCTACATAGTCGGCCCGGTTGGCAGGTAGTTCAAACGCGTTATGCCTTAAAATTTGGTAACCTTCTTTAGCATCAAAATCAATGATCCCCTTTAAGTATGCCGAACTGATTACAGAAGCAGTATGATCGCCGATCATTTCGGATGTATAGCTGTTCCAGCAGGGGAACACTGGCATCCAGCCGCCCTGTTTACCTTTCATGATCAGTGATTTTGCCAGGTTATTGATCAAAGTTGGGTTCAGGATCTCAAACAACGGCAACTGTGCCCGGTAAATATCCCACATCGAAAAATCATCATAATAATTGCCGCCTGATAATTGTTCCATTTGATAATCGCCGGCAAACCGCGGGTATCTGCCATCAACATCATTAAAAAGACGCGGATGCTGCATTGCATGGTAAAACGAGGTATAAAAGATCCGTTTATCCTGCTCATTTTTAGTTGAAATATTGATTTGCCCTAAGGCCTTCTTCCATTTTACCTTGCTGCGTTCTACCATCTTGTCAAAATCAAATGCCGGCATCTCGGCCTCCAGGTTTTTACGGGCACCATTCAGGCTGGTAAATGAAGTGCCAATCCTGATAGTTAGCTTCTCGCCTTTATTGAGCTTAAATCCGGCATAAATCCCTGTACCTGCATCGTTTTTGATACTATCTGCAATAAATATTTTATCACCTGCAAAAGTGCCCGTTTTACTTAAACTCCGTTCAAACCTGATCACAAAGAAACCGCTGAAACCCGCGCTTTTCCCCCAACCCTGGTAAATACGATGAGCAGGATTATAGCCCGATATCTCACCCGTTTGCTTATCTACTTTTACAAAACCTTCATGATAATCACTATTGGCTTTGATCAATAAATAAAGGCTGTCGGCCTGCTGCATGGTAAACTGCATCATGCCGCAACGCTCCGTAGAGGTTACCGCGGCACTCACTTTATATTGATTAAGATTGATGCTATAAACGTGAGGAGACGACAGTTCATCAGTATGTTTAAATGCTGCACTATAATTAGCTGTTTTTAGCTTGCCTGTGATGGGCATAATGGTAAAGCTGCCATAATCCTGTGTACATGAACCACTTAGCCAGTGCGAACCACGGAGGCCGTTGAACAGGCCGTCCTTATAATAATATGGAGGTACGCACTTGGTTTCGCCGCTCTCGGTTTCGGGTGTCCATTGTGTCATGGCAAATGGGGCAGTAACCGCGGGAATGGTATTGGCAAACCGTGTATCAGCCGCCTGTCCATGTTTTAGTGCGGAAGCTGTAGTGGCAATAGCTGTACCAGCCATTGGCTGTACATATTTAACCAGATTTTGGGCAAAAACCGGCCACGGAAACAACAAGAAAATGATATAAATAAACCGGTTTGCAATTTTGGGGATGAACTTCATTTTCGGACAGCGTATTAACAAAAAAATTTCAGCAAAATACAGCAATCATCGCTAATTGTTACACGCACGAGTAAAATAATGATGTATAAACACCTGGCTATACTGATAACCGTAAGGATTAATTGTTACTCCCTTCCAACCAGCACTGCCACTTCCAACTATTTCAGATAATGGCAAATCTGGTGGGGAATATGTCTAACTGAAGTCACCATTTGTCCGGTTCATGCATTAACCACTTCTATAATCCTGGTGCTGGTGTATTTTTGTTATGCCCGACGATGAGGAAAGCATCTGAAAGCGAATTATTAATCAAACTAATCCGAAAAACATGAACAACGAAACAACATTCAGCCGTCGCCGCTTTCTGGGTATCTCCGCATTAACAGTTGCAGCAGCAGAGTTAGGCGGTCTCGGTTTACTTAAAGCCGAAACCAAACAGGCAGATTCACCGGCACGGCAAAACAATACTCTTTTTTCTACAGCCTCTTTCGACTCGATCAAACAGGTAAATGCAGGCCTGCTTAATATTGGATACGCGGAAAGCGGCCCGGCAAACGGACAGCCTATTATCCTGCTTCATGGATGGCCATATGATATACATAGCTATACTGAGGTATCAGCCATACTTGCCAAAGCCGGTTACAGGGTTATTGTGCCTCATTTGCGCGGCCACGGCACAACGCAATTTCTTTCGGCACAAACTTTCAGGAACGGGCAGCAGGCAGCAATAGCTACCGATGTTATCGCACTGATGGACGCCCTGAAAATAGACCGTGCAATTATTGGCGGGTTTGACTGGGGCGCTCGTACAGCAAATATCGTGGCGGCATTATGGCCCGAGCGCTGCAAAGCAATGGTTTCGGTAAGCGGGTACCTGATAGGCAGCCAGGAAGCAAATAAAAAACCATTGCCGCCCAAAGCAGAACTATCATGGTGGTACCAGTTTTATTTTAGTACCGAGCGCGGCCAATTGGGCTACGAGGCAAACAGGCGTGACTTTAACCGGCTCATTTGGGAAACAGCATCACCTAAGTGGAAATTTGACGACGCTACTTTCGCGCAAACCGCCCCGTCTTTTGACAACCCCGACCATGTTGCTATCGTGATCCATAATTATCGCTGGCGCCTGGGCCTTGCCCAAGGTGAGGCAAAATATGATGACATGGAAAGAAAATTAGCAACCGCGCCTCCTATAACTGTACCTTCCGTAACCCTTGAAGGCGATGCCAACGGTGCTCCTCACCCTAAGCCTGCTGATTATGCCGCGCGCTTTAAAGGTAAATATGCACATCATACTATTAACGGAGGCATAGGCCATAATTTGCCCCAGGAAGCCCCTAAAGCTTTTGCTGACGCCATTATAGAGGCCGAAAGCTTTGCCAGATAAATAACCCCTCTTTTTAAATAACACGGTAACCAGGAAAGGAAATGTTAAAATGCATTTCCTATCCTGGTTTTTTGTTTACTTAAAAGCAGGTGCTCACACCTGTCTGTCTTTCTAAAACCCTTTTGCACCTCTGGTGCAATCATCGTTGAGCTCTATTCATTAAAATCTGTTACCGGCAATCAAATCCTACAAAGGGTCAAGTTTACAGAAATAGCCCCCTTCAATGCCCGAATTCCGCCGGGCGGCAACTCAAATTGATCGCTTGAAACTGATCGTTTTATTTATAAGCTAATTAAATGTTCGAGAGTCTATGATAGGACATCAGGCTATATAAACGAATTTTCGTCATGTAAACCTCTATGGGTTTAACCTAATGCTTGTCATGTTATATATTTTACCAGACTGGCTTTATGGGTTACCTTAAATCTGCGGAAGAACCTGGTGGAAATCTTAGCGGCATTCAACACCATCATAGCAAGATTATATACCGCTCTTCAACAGGAAAAGGGGCAACCGTTATACGGTCGCCCCTCTTCATCTTTTTAGTAAATGATTTAAAATAAGATCACCTTATTTTTTTTCAGAACCATTTTTTGCAGCAGCTTCAATTACACGGGCCACAGCGGCAGCCTGCGATATAAATATAACGTGACTGCCTTTAACCTCTGTAACTACAGCACCGGCACGTTTATACATTGCACGTTCCAGTTCGGGGTTGATGGCTTTGTCCATGGTGGCTACAATACCATAAGTTGGTTTAGCTTTCCAGGCCGCCTGTGTTAATGGGGCTACAAAGCTTGAGCCAACAATCGGCTGTTGTGAATCAAACATAAAATCTGCTTTCGCTTCAGTCAAATCAGCTGCAAAACATTCGTGAAAGAGCGCTTTATCAAAATATACCAGGCCATTTTTATCGGCAGGCAGGATACCATTTTTGGCAAGTGCCGGGCCCGACTGATAAACATCCAGGGTCGACTGGCCAACTTCCGGTGCAAAAGCCGCAACATATACCAAACTTGTTACTTTGGGCGATACGCCGGCTTCGGTAATTACCGAACCGCCCCATGAATGCCCTACCAGCACCGCGGGGCCTTCCTGTTTTTCCAGGGCGCGATTGGTTGCGGCAACGTCATCATTGAGCGAAGTAAGCGGGTTTTGCACAAGAGTTACGTTGTATCCATCCTTTTTTAATATTTTATATACGCCTTCCCATCCCGATGCATCGGCAAAAGCGCCGTGTACTATCACAATGTTCTTTACAGCAGGTGTAGTTTGAGCCAAGCTGTTTTTTGGGCTGAAAGTAGACAAAAAGACTGCGGCAGCAGCTATTGTTAGTTTGGTAATGTTGATTTGAGTTTTCATTTTGTTAAGTATTTATTGATTTACTCCCAAAAGTATATTTCAACTTGCCGCATACCGCGTTCAACTGCTTTAACCCGACAAAGAAGTCTCCGAACCGGACATTTCAAACATTAAAAAAATTGGGACCAGCCATTGCATGTTAATATTTAACAGCATAATAAAAATCCGTCTTTCCGACCCCGCCGTTTTTAGTTTATACGCCTATCACCGGGATTGCTGCAATCATCATCTGAGGGATAGAAAACTTTAAGGCAGGCTTTAATTAACATATTGAAGCAGTTTACATCAATGCCCTATGGAAGTCGGGGTCCGGATTGTCCGACCAGGAGCTTAGTTTGTCTGCTTCATCCCGAAAGTGGTTAGATATCCGTTGATTTTGCCACAATTTTGAGCCATCAAACAACTCAAAACTACATATCATGACAACAAAAACAGTAAAAACAATCTATTGGATAGGAACAGCATTGACTTCATTATGGTTTGCAGCAAGCGGATTTGGCGAGCTGACCAAAAACCAGTTTGTGTGGGATATCACCTTAAAACTGGGCTATCCTCCGCATTTTATTTATATCCTTGGTGTCGCTAAACTTTCGGGAGTAGCTGTTCTTTTAACACCTAACAGATTGCTTAGATTAAAAGAATGGGTATTTGCAGGTATTTTCTTCGATATTATATTTGCTTTTTTGTCTAAAATCGCTGTACTCGGTTTTCCCGCCACCATAGATGCCATTGTTGCATTTATCATGGTAACGGTTACCTACCTGATGTTCCGTAAACTTTATCCGGCTACATACACAGCTCCTGCCGCTGCATAAAATGCTAAGTTGCAGCAGGCCGATTCATAATACATCGGTTATTTCAGGCTTTAAGCAATCTCAAAAGAGGCTATCCCCATAGATAGCCTCTTTTGCATACACATTACCCTGCCGCATGATTATCCGGCAAGGGCCGGCGCTCTGCCGGTCGCTTAATCTTCAAGAACAGGGGCATCCTTTATTTTTTCCAATACCGAGCCAGGTAAATACGGTCTGCCGCCAGTTGCCGGCACACAGGTGCCCGTAAATACAGCTTTGGTCATAACCTTATTGTTGCATATTATCGATTGTTTAAAGTGCAACTTGGGTAAGCCCCCTTTATCAGTATACAAGGTGCAGGTAACTTTAAATTCATCGCCCTTTTTTAGTGATCTGAGAAAGCTGATGCTATAGTTTGAAAGTACCATGTAAATCCCGTTTTTGGCTTCGGTTTCAAAATCAAATCCCAATATTTCCCTGATATAATCATGCCTGCAATATTCCATATAAAACGGATAATATAAACCATCCATGATCTCCTGTACATCTATATGCTCATCTTTTGCAATATAGGTTTTTGAGTATTCCATAATAATTAACCTTTTTGTTGGATTGCAAAGCTATTGAACCTTTTGGTTTCAGGAAATGAGAGATCTGAATTTTAATGGATCAATCCGGGCTTTGTCAAATAAAAAAGTCCCACTTGTTTGTAAGGCTTTGCTCCTGAGGCTGGGCTCGAACCAGCGACCCTCTGACTGTTAGGCTTAATGTCATTGAAAACAGGTAATTCAATTCCGCGCTCTTATCGGAGATCAATGATTCCAATCCCATAACCGCATTAGCGATGCGTTGCACTATTGATATAATAGCTAACGAGGCACTGATACAAAACATCAATTACAAAAAGTTAATATTTCCATAACAGCTTTTTTGGGTGGTTATAGATGTAAATTAATTATGACGATCCGGACATCACTCCGGGAATGTCCGAGTCGGACACAAAAAATAAAAGAAATAATTAGATTTTGATAGTTGAGAGCTAAATAAAATCTGAGTGTAACAAAATATGATGGGTAAAATAATAGAATACCTAAGCCTTAATTTAAATATACAATGCCCGACTAATTCAATCAATTAATAATGTTGAGGATTTAGGCTTTAAAAAACGTGTCGCTATCTACCTTGTTAAAAACATTAAGATATAAAATCCATATTTTTAAACATGACTTTTGAATTTACGGTGCAGGCAGGTTTTAATTTTGTCAAAAGCTTTGGCAACCATTTTAATATTCCCGTTTTCAAGAATGAACTGAAAATTCCGCCGCATATGGGCGAAGGTCACATTAAGGCGATTGATGTAGCACCCGGCTTTAAGTTCGTATTGCATCATTATACTTTGAAAGAGGAATTTCATTTAAAGCGTAAGTCCCCCGCTGAAGTCAGTGATTTGATCTCCATTGTATTCAACAGTAATGAGCTACCGGCAGGATCTGCCGTTGACCGGGAAACGGCAGTAGAATTTTTAAAGAAGAACGGGTCGTCAATCCAAATCGCCTCCACCGCTATATCCACCGAAACTATTTTTCCCGCCAATGTCGAGGTCTATTTTGGTGTCATTGGCATCAAGAGGCAATTGCTTTCCGACATCCTGCGGGTAGACCAGGTTAATGGTCCTTTGGAAACTATTTTAAATAGCGATAATCTATTCTTCTATCATGAAAAGATGTACCCGGATGTGGCGAGGGTTTTGAAGCTTGTTTCGGAGATCAACGAACAAAATAAATTGAGCGAGCTGTTTTATAGTAACAAGGCGCATGAGATGATCTACCTGTTGTTTGATAAACTGCTGGAAAGGGACAGCGACAAACAAAGTCCTGTTAACAAAGCTGATATAGATAAATTATACCTGATCAGGACTGCTGTACTGGCTGACCTGGGTCAGCCACCTCATTTAAGCGAACTTGCAGCCAATGCCGGCCTGAGCGAAACAAAAATGAAGCATTTGTTTAAGCAGACCTTTGGCGATACTATTTATAACTTTTACCAGAATGAAAGGATGCAGGAAGCCGGCTTTTTATTAAAACATGCGGGTTACTCCGTTTCTGAGGCTGGTTACCGGCTTGGGTTTTCGAACCTCAGCCACTTCTCACGGCTTTTCGAAAAACACTTCGGAACCACTCCCAAAAAATACACGTTCGTCGGATAGGACTATTTTTCGGGCTTGAGGCGCTATTTTAACCGTCATATCCTGCGGACATTTGACATATCAAATAAAACAAACGATATGAAAAAGTTACTGATGCCCTATACCAGCCAGGCACTGAAATTAAAGAACCATTTAGTGATGGCACCCATGACCCGCAGTCGTGCTATTGACAACCTGCCCAACGCACTTATGAAAGAATATTACAGTCAACGCCGCGGGGCCGGGCTGATCATTACCGAGGGAACTGCTCCTGCACCGGAAGGCCTTGGTTATGCCCGTATTCCCGGCATATTCTCTAATGAACAAATTGAGGGCTGGAAATTAACCACCGCAGCGGTACACCAAAACAATACCAAAATTTTCCTGCAGCTGATGCATACCGGCCGCATCGGCCACCAGGCTAACCTGCCAGAAGGAGTGCGAGTGATTGGTGTTTCTGCTATCCCGGCGGCAGGGCAAATGCATACCGATACAGCAGGTATGCAGGATTACCCCGTACCTGTAGCATTATCAACGCAAGGGGTAAAAGAGGTGATCGGCGAATATGTTTCCGCTGCAAAAAATGCAATAGCTGCTGGTTTCGACGGCGTGGAACTACATGCTGCAAATGGCTACCTGATCGAGCAATTCCTTAACCCTAACATTAATGACCGTACCGATGTTTATGGTGGAAGTATTGAAAACAGGTCCAGATTTGCTATTGAAGTTGCACAACAAGTAGCAGAAGCGATAGGTAAAGAAAAAACAGGTGTAAGAATTTCGCCTAACTCTACCCTTGGCGACCTGCAGGCTTATGACGCAGACACAACCGAGGAAACATACATTTATTTAAGCCGGGAGTTTAACCGGATCGGCCTGGCCTATATCCATATCAGTCTCAGCCCGCAGGTTCCAGCACAAACCTTAAACGCCATCCGTACCGAATTCGAAGGAACGCTCATTTACTGCAATACCTTTACTGCCGAAGGGGCTGAAGCCGAACTGGATAAAGGAGATGCAGACCTGATCGCATTTGGTAGGGGATTCCTGGCCAATCCCGATCTGGAACAGCGAATCATCCATGGCTCAGAACTGAATGCCCCTGACTTTACCACCCTTTACACACCGGGCGCTAAAGGCTATACAGATTATCCGGTATTATTTAATTAATTCAATAAGAGATCAAAAATGAAAAAGATAGTTTATCATAAATTCGGCAACGCCGATGTGTTGGAAATGACCGATACAGTTATTCCAGAGGTCAGTGAAACAACAATCCTGATCAAGGTCAAAGCAGTCTCCATCAATCCCCTGGACTGGAAGATAAGAAACGGCGAAATGAAATTAATGTCAGGCAGCAAATTTCCAAGAGGCACCGGTATCGATTTTTCAGGTATAGTTGAGGCAACCGGTAGTTCCATTAAAAACTATAAAGAAGGAGACGAAGTATACGGCCTGCTTGATGTTTTTAAAGGGGCGGCTTTAGCTGAATATATTATTGCAGAGGAAAAAGATATTGCAACTAAACCCATGGGAATTTCTTTTGAGCAGGCGGCCGCCGCGCCGGTGGTAGGCTCTGCGGCGATCCAGCTGTTCGATACCTTAGTCAATATTCAAACCGGCTCGGAGGTGCTGATCAATGGTGCTTCCGGAGGAATAGGCATGTTCGCCATACAGATTGCCAAAACGAAAGGAGCCACCATTACAGCCGTTGTAAGTGATGGTGGCTTAAAGGCAGCAAAAGATTGGGGCAGTGATTTTGTAATTAACTACCGCAAGGAAGATGTTCTTAAAGCCGGAAAGCTTTACGATGTGGTGATTGATCTGTCTAATCAAATGTCTTATAGTGTTGCAAAAAAGATTATGAAGACTTCTTCGGTCTATGTGCATACTGCTCCGGGGCCAAAAGAGATCGTCTCCGCTTTTTTCATCAGTCTTTTTTCACCCCAAAAATATAAGATCCTCATGCTTAAACCTTCGCAGCTATATTTAAAAGAACTTAAAAGATATATAGAAGCGGGACTTTCTGTCTTAGTCAGCAAGGCTTATTCCTTTGATTCATTTAAAACTGCTTACGCTGAGGCTCCTAAAGCGCACATCGTCGGAAAATCAGTAATCAGGGTTAATTGAAAAAAGTCAAACCGATAGGGGATGATGACTGAAATAAAAGGTCATAATTACCGGCAAAATAGCGATTCCGATAAGCCATTTTTTTTCACTACCCAGCGACTATCGAAAAAGTATTCAAATTTTATGCAAATAAAAAAACCCCACTCGCCAGAGTGGGGTTAAATCATTGATTTTAAGGCTCCTGAGGCTGGGCTCGAACCAGCGACCCTCTGATTAACAGTCAGATGCTCTAACCGGCTGAGCTACTCAGGAGTGTTGTCCGGTTGGGGATTGCAAAAGTATAATTTTCATTGATATTTTGCAATTTTATTCAACTTGTTATATCCTGCTGTTTCAGGGCTACGTGGTACTTGTATTCTTCCCTGCCCATTTTACCAGTTTGTTAACCAGGTCGTCTAATTTAAATGGTTTGCTTATATAATCGTCCATACCTGCATCTATACAAATTTGCAGATCGGATTGGAGGGCATTGGCCGTCATCGCTATAATAAAAGGCCGTTCCGGGAAACGCTTCTTTATTATTCGCGTAGCTTCCAGGCCATCCATTTTGGGCATTTGTACATCCATTAAAATAACATCGAATATTTTTTGATTAACCAAATCCAGTACCTCCAGGCCGTCTGCTGCCAAAGCAGCTTCGTACCCTAATTTACTCAATATCTTCATGATCAGTTTTTGGTTCATCTGGTTGTCTTCGGCAACCAAAATCCTCAATGGGTAACTTTCCGAAAAATTATCGGGCAGTTTATGATTTGCTGTATCACTGTGCAGCGGCTCATGAGTGACGGAATTTACATGCTTGCTAAGTTCCTTTATAATGTGCTTATATAAGTTATGCTGTTTTGCAGGTTTGGTTAATATAGAACAAAACAAACCGGGGTTATCTTTATGGAAAACATAGCTGATGGAACTCAATAGCATTATAGGCAATTCGGGGTGTTTGGCCCGTATTAAGGTTGCCAGTTCAATCCCATCCATAAAGGGCATTTGCATATCGGTAATAACCAACTTAAAATCATGCTGCTGCTGCGCCAGTATCTCAAGGGCCTGTTCGCCCGATTTGGCTACCACGGGGCTTAGTTGCCACTGCTCCAACTGAGCCTTTAAAATCCTGCAATTGGTATCATTATCATCAACAACCAAAATTTCGCTCTTTTCAAAACCCTGCATGGTATGGTTTATTTGCACAGGGTCCTGCAGTAAACTTTTTTGCGAGTGAATAGAAAACCTGAACGTACTTCCTTTATCAACTTCACTTTCTACACTGATTTTGCCGCCCATTAATTTTACAAGTTGTTCACTGATAACCAGGCCAAGGCCTGTGCCTCCGTATTGCCGGGTGGTTGACGAATCAACCTGCGAGAATGCTTTGAATAGCCGGTGCAGCTTATCGGCAGAAATACCAATGCCGGTATCTTTTATCTCAAAGCCTAATTCGATGTGGTTATCATCTGATATGCTAAGCAAATGCACGGCTACATAAATTTCGCCTTTTTTGGTAAACTTGATAGCGTTACTGATTAAATTGATCAGGATCTGGCGAAGCCTTAAACTGTCGCCAATAATTTGCGCCGGTACATCATAGTCAATCTGGTAAACCAGATCCAGCTTTAGGTGGGCCGCTTTTAAGGCAAAAACATCAAAAACTTCTTCAATACAGGTGCGCAGGCTAAAATCCTTTTCCTCCAGCTCCATATTGCCCGATTCTATTTTCGAAAAATCTAAAATATCGTTAATCACCGCCAGCAGGTCTTCGCCGCAGGTTTGTATGGATTCGGCAAAAGTTCGCTGCTCCTCGTCCAAAGGAGTTTCGGCCAGTAATGAAGCCATCCCGATTACCCCATTCATAGGTGTGCGGATCTCATGGCTCATGGTAGCCAAAAATATGCTTTTAGCCTTGTTAGCTTCTTCGGCCTCAAGGGCTAATTTTTTTTCAACTTCTATAGCACGGGCCAGTTGCCCGGTACGTTCTTCTACCTGGCGCTCAAGCTCGGCCTTTTGCTTTAATATGGAACGTGTGCGGATTAGATAAAATGCCGGGCCGCTGATAATAAAAATTAATGCTACAACTAATTTAAACCACCAGGTAAGCCAAAAAGGAGGCTTAATGTTGATGATGATAAAAGTGCCTTCGTTATTCCATTTGCCATCGTTATTTGAGGCCTTAACCCTGAATGTATAACTACCTTGATCAAGGTTGGTATAAGTGGCTGTTCTTTTATTGCCAACATAATTCCAATCACTATCAAATCCTTCCAACTTGTAGGCATATTGGTTTTTTTCGGGAATGGTATAATTCAGGGCCGCAAACTCAAATGTAAGTACCGACTGTTTGTACGATAGGTTTATGGAGTCTGTTTCGCTGATATCTTTTTGAAGCGGGGAGTTTTTAGCCCCGGCGTTTATCTCCTTGTTGAAAATCTGCAGCCCGGTAATATAAACAGGAGGGACAAAGTCATTATCTTTTAAACTATCGGGATAAAAAGTACTGAATCCGTTTACGCCGCCAAAAAACATTTCCCCGTCGGCAGTTTGAAAACACGAATGGCCTTTAAATTCATCTCCCTGCAACCCGTCAGAAATGTCATAGTTTCTGATGGCTTTTGTTTTGGGATTAAACCGGGAGATCCCCTTGTTGGTGCTTAACCAGAGGTTACCTTTGCGGTCTTTCAAAATCGCATAGATCACATTATTAGGCAAACCCTCTCTTTCGGTGTATATAGTAAATGTTTGGTTATGCTTGTTAAACAGGTTAAGGCCGCCGCCGTTGGTACCTATCCATATATCACCGTTATCGGTTTCGATAATCGACTCGACAGTGTTGTTTGATAAGCTGTGCTTATCCCTTTCATCGTGCATGTAGTGCGTAAAGCGGCCAGTTTTAGGGTTAAATACATTCAACCCGTTATCATCAGTGCCTATCCACATATTGCCCTGTTTATCCTGAAACACTGATGTGACAATATCACTGCTTATGCTGTTGTTATCTTCCGGGTTGTTCCTGTACCGTGTAAAGAGACCGGTTTTTACGTTATAATGATTAAGGCCCCCTTTCCAGGTCCCTAACCATATATTGCCGTCACGGTCTTTATACATATTGTTGATATCTGAAAGGGAAAGGCTACGCGGATTATTTGCCTGGGGCATGTGATGTTTAAAGGCTCCCTTTTTTTTATCAAACAGGTCAAACCCGCCAATATGATAACCAATACCAATAACATCTTTATTTATTGGCACTATAGCCATTACATAATTATTACTTATGGTGTTGCTGTTATTATCACTATGCAGATAATGAACAAAGGTCTTTTTCTTGCGGTTAAATAAATTAAGGCCGCCCCCATCGGTGCCTATCCAAATATTTTCGTCACTATCATCGCCGCAGATGGCCAGCACATTATTATTGCTCAAACTATTCGGGTTGTTGGGGTTTTGACTGTAGGAACTGAATTTATCGCCAAAGCCAGGCAAAAAATCAACACCGCCCGAATAAGTGCCTATCCAGGTATTCCCCGTATCATCTTTATATAAACAATAAACCGAGTTACTGCTCAGGCTGTGATGGTCGTTTGCATCAAATTTGTAGCAAGTAAATTTATTGGCCGGATAATCGAGCACACTTATGCCGCCATTTTCGGTCCCTATCCAAAGCTTCCCGTCGCTGTTTTCGAGTATCGAAAGAATATCGTTATGGCAAATACTGTTGCTGTTATTAGGATCGTGTTTGAAATTTATAAACGAATTATTTTTATTGTTATACAATGCCAGGCCTCCTCCATGTGTACCTGCCCAAATATTGCCTTTGCTATCTTTGTATACCGCCTTTACCCAGCTGGCGCCGATGCTGTTTTGGTTTGCAGAATCATGAACATAACCAATAAACTTACCGTTTTGCGGATTAAAATGGTAAAGCCCGTCATCGGTACCTATCCATAACCAACCATTATTATCCTCGGTAACCTGATAAATGAAATCGTTAACTATACTGTTTGTGCCATTTGCGGCATGTGTGAATCTTTTAAATGAACCATTTGCAGCATTAAACAGATATAAACCCTTGCTGGTGCCCAACCACATCCTTTTTTTACTATCCAAAAAAACAGACTGTACAGCAAAAGTTAAGTGATTGGAATAGTGGATAAATGTATTTGAGGCCCGGTCAAATCTGTCAAGCCCGCTTTCGGTTCCAATCCATAAATTATGATAACTGTCTTCCGTTATAGCTAATACATAGTTATCATTGATAGTTGCTTTATTATTCTGGTCGTGCTTATAATGCGTAAACTTATAACCGTCGTACTTATTAAGGCCATCTTCGGTGCCAAACCACATAAAACCACGGCTATCTTTAATAATGGTTAGTACATGGCTTTGTGACAGGCCTTCATTTGTACTAAGCTGTTTAAATTTAAGGGCGGGTGTTTGCGAATAGGATAATCCGGGAAAAAGCAGGTATAAACACCAGATAAAAAGCAATATTGGCCTCATTATTATTTTGCTGGTAGTTTTATCGTATTTCTAATGCTTGCCAGTGATACGGTATTTACGGAAAATAGTTTCGTATAACGTGTTGTTTTCGCCCATTTAACAGCTATTGTTAACTCAGGAGAAATATTAACGACCTAATTTTGGTTACAACCTACCTATCAGTATCCGGCAGCTGTTTAATCTCTATATTCCTGAAATCGACGGGCTGCCCTTCACTTTGCAAAGCGATAAAGCCGCTGCTTAATAATTTGCCATCCTGCTTGTATTTCGGATCGTAGCCATGTGCCACGCCGCCGCCAATGGTAGGCCTTGAATATTGCAGTACGGTATCGCCATTGATAATATGGGTAATTAATTTGTTGCCCTGAACAATCAGCTCACCTTTTACCCACTGGTCACCGTCATAGGTTTTTGAAGTAGAGTTGATACAATGATCGGGCGAAACCTTTCCTTTATAAACAACATCGGTGCCGGGCGAGCACATATTTCCTGTTGGCCTTGGTTTCCCGTCGCCCAGGCCACCTAATAACTGCATTTCTATCGATATCGGCCAGTCCTGGTCCTTTAGCATAGTTCGGGGATCCTGTGAATGAAACATGACGCCGCTGTTAAGGAGCGTGTAGTCTGGCGCGCCTTTTTGCTGTTTACCTACAAAGCGGTATTCAAACCGCAGGTGATAGTAAGAGAACGGGGCTTTGTAATACAAATGACCAAACTGATCGTTGAAATCGCCGTACTGATCATAGCTAACCCTGATCATGCCATCTTCTACCCGGAAGGTATTGCCATAATTTTCGCCAACCAGGTGATGATTGATCTTTACAAACCAATCGTTAATGTCGGTCCCGTTAAACAGCTTCGTCCAGCCTTTATCGGCATTGCCGGCGTCAGCCAGTTTTTTCGGCCCGGCGCAGCCTAATATGAGGAGGCAGGAAAACATAAAAACGCGTGTTATTTTCATAGGTGGTAAGGTATTATGCTTTTTATAGATAAATTGAATGCTTTTGTTCACTTAACGCTTTGCTAACCGGTATTTCGAAAGTTTGCTCAATATTAATTTTGCTGACCCTCCTTTACCGTAAGTTTTATCTCTTATGCTACGAATTTAAGAAATTCAGGCCATGTTTTATTGCTTTTAATGCTTTGCCTGTCAAGGTACGCTGAGGCCGCTTTTTGTTCAAGATCTCTTTTTAACCAAGTTTTTTTCGCAGCCAGTTACGAACCGGCTCGTCATACCATTTCAAAGTGATATACGCCAGGAAAATTGCACCAATCAAAATAGCTAACGCATAAGGCCAGGCCTGTACTATGGTTACGCCTTTATGATTGCTGATCCATGCTACGTAAAAATAAACCAGCGGATAATGCACCATGTAAAGAGGGTAGGATATATCGCCGAGAAACCCGCATACCCTGCCCTCCGTTTGGGTATGAACCTTACCGCCGGCGCCAAGATAAACGATAAGCGGAAAAATGATAATAATGCAAACGGACTCGTAGATCCCGTTCATCCAAAGATGGGCAGCACCGCCGATGCGCGGCATATATAATACTATCGCTATTAAAACACTGCACCATAAAAATGCGTGCCTGATGCGGGCTGGTTTAGCAATACGTGAAAGCAACAAGCCGGCAAAGAATGGGTATATGGTGCGGGTAATGCCAACGCGCACCTGTTCCACGTTAAGTGTCCAGCCGCCGCTGACATCTCCATTGGTGATAGCCAGGTGCGCAAGTGCTACAGCCGCAACGCATACTAATACCGACAATGTGGTTTTTGAAAATTTCCTTATCCAAACCGCATAAAGAATGTTGGCGATGTATTCAAAGAACAATGACCATCCTACACTGTTTAACGGGTGCATTTCCTGCCAGCCGCGAATATCCAAAGACAGCGGTACCGGCAGGATGGTATAACCGATCAGCATTACCAGCAGCATCTTCCAAATCGGTACGGTATGAATGAGCGGCCACAGCGTAGAATCTGTAAAATAAAAACCTATGGCACCCAATGTCATCCCGAGAATTACCATAGGCTGAAGTCGCTCGATACGGCGTTTAAAAAAACTGCCGATTGTCATTTTATGCCAGCGGTCGTCATAAGCATAACCGATAACAAAACCCGACAGCAGGAAAAAGAAATCGACAGCCAGGTACCCGTGGTTAACTATGATATCCAGATGACCGCTCCCCAATGGTTCGGTTAGGTGAAAGGTAACTACGATAATGGCTGCAACACCGCGTAAGCCATCCAGTATCGGGTAATGTGGTTTAGTAATCAGTTTATTATTGTCCATGTATAAGATTAGAGTTGGTAGATATTGGGCCGGACGCTAAAGCAGGCGTTGCCGATGTTCAGCGGGTATTTTTCTTTCCTGTGCATGTACAGGCCGGCATCACCAATGACTTAAATCGGTTAGATTGGTTCATGAACAATATATAATTGAAGTCTTATTCAGATCGTAAAAATAAGTGAAAGTGATGCCGGGATATCTTCATATCGTGTCAAAATACACGCATATCGTCTCATTTTCGCATGTTTTGTGGATCATTGCCTGCAAAGTGATCTACAGAATATCAGATATAAAAAAAGCCCCACAGACATGTGAGGCTTTTGCTCCTGAGGCTGGGCTCGAACCAGCGACCCTCTGATTAACAGTCAGATGCTCTAACCGGCTGAGCTACTCAGGAATC
>JGI24737J22298_10000211_pt1 | contig 19043 bp, 17 predicted proteins | sample KBSCornC3_FD_22298 | JGI IMG/M metagenome (IMG submission 22298) | reverse complement strand
TTTATTTTATGATACGGTTTTTTGATTTTGTAGATCTAAATAAAATTATGCCAGCGAATAGTATGATAATCTCGTAACTCCGCCCGCCATAACACGTGAAAGCTACTTCGCACTAAACACAACTGATGTTACCCCTGCTGTCATAGCGGCTTTACTTGCCGGTTTGTACATAAAGAACAGCTTATGCATTTTACCGTCAGTTACCGGCGTAAGTACCAGGTGCACAGCGCCGCCTTTAGCATCCTTAGCAGGCACAGGCATACTTCCTTTGCCTGCAAGTGTACCTGTTTCCGAATCAAGTCTTACTTCAAAATTAAGCGGAGCAGTCGGTGGCCCTTGCCAGAAATTGGTAAGGTTAATGGAATGTACCCCGGTAAGATCGATGTTATCCAGTTCAAACCAGCCTTCACCCGGAGGATAGATCATCAGGTTAATGCCATTGTATTTAAAGGCGGTAAACCCGTTGAATTTCTCGGTGCCTTTAAACTGGTAAGTACTGCTGTTTAATGATACAATGGCGCTTCCGGTCAACTTCTTAATGTCATTACCGCCATCATCGGTGTATTTAGCCGATAATACCAGCGCGGCCGCTTGTTGTTTTTCAGGCGGAGCAGGCATAATAGTGCCCGATGCCGCTAACGATGGCTTTTGATTGCTGTTATCGAGCGAAAGTACCCAGTTAATGATCTGATCAAGGTCGCCTTGCTTTATGTTTGGATGGGCAGACATGGCTGTTTCACCCCAAACGCCGGCACCACCTTTAATTACCTTTTGGGTGAGTTTGGCCATGGCATTAGGATCTTTTTTGTACCTGGCCGCAACCTGAACAAATGACGGGCCTATGGATTTGCCGTCTTCTTTGTGGCAGCTTTTGCAATCCATAGTTAGCATGAGGGTTTTGCCACGATTTTCGGGCTCGCCCTGCTCATGCTGCGTGGCTGATTGTGCTTTATCGAAGCCTTCGATATAATCAAGCCCAACATAAATGCGTTTTGGATCTATCGCTTTGGTGTCAGGTCCATCGGTTACGTTAACCGCGTATTTGAACGGCACACCAGGCAGGTAAAATGACTTATTACCGCCTGTAATAGCGATAGTAACAGTTGGTTGCTCGTTACCTGCGTAAATCCCAACCGGCGCGCTTTTGCTTGCTGCACCTTTATCGTCTTTTGCTTCAACAGTAATTTTGTAATCGCCAACTGTTGTGTAAGTATAGCTAAGCGATGGGGTGGTTGTTTCTTTAGTAACACCATTGCCAAGGTTCCAGGTGTAAGAAATATTATCTTTTTCCGGATCAGCGGCTTTGGCAGTCAGCTTAACTGTAAATGGCAGCACACCCGATGTTTTATCAGCCTTGAACGATGAAATTTCAGGCGGGCGGTTTCCGGAGATATAGTCAATGCGGAACAGGCCTGCATCCGGGTTATGTGAGAACCAGCCACTGCCGTACTCCAAACCATAAAGCCTGCCATCGGGACCAACCTCCATATCAATCATGGAGTTTACCTTCAATTTAGGGAAGAAAGGTTCCATTTTGTCAAAATCACCTTCAGGAGTTAGCGTGATGGCCTTTATCCAGCCGCGCATCCAGTCATATGCTAAAAACTTGCCGTTATAATAATCAGGCAGGCGGGTTTCTTCGGGGAACATATCGGTATAATAAACCGGACCAGCCATAGCGTTCCTACCCCCTGCGCCAACCTGCGGGAAATCTGCTGATGGGCCATAAGGGTACCAGATAAATGCCGGTTGTGCCGGCGGCAGATCGATTAAACCTGTGTTATTACGCGAGTTATTAATCGGGTGCTTAGGATCAAACGCCGGGCCCGATTTGCCTGTGGCATAATCATAAAGGTGGTACGGTTTGTTATCGCCCACAAAATATGGCCAGCCAAAATTGCCCGCTTTTTTAGCCTGGTTAACCTCGTCGTATCCCATGGGGCCACGGTTGTCAAGGCTGTCATTATGCGCATCCGGACCCACTTCGCCCCAGTACAGGTAGCCGTTTTTCTGATCTACCGAGATCCGGTAAGGGTTCCTGTCGCCCATTACATAAATCTCCGGGCGGGTTTTCGGTGTACCTTTCGGGAACAGGTTACCTTCCGGAATTTCATATGTACCATCATCCTTAAGGTTGATACGCATAATTTTACCGCGCAGGTCATTGGTATTACCGGCCGAGCGGCGTGCATCAAATTGCAAGTGCCCCGGCCTGTCATCAAGCGGAGCATAGCCACTGCTTACATATTTCTGTCCTTTTTCATTAAACGGAGTTGAGTTATCTCCGGCCGAGAAGAACAGGGTTTTATCAGGTCCCGGACCAAAGGCTATCGAGCCCCCCGTGTGGCAGCAGATCTCGCGCTGCGCTTTTACCTCCAAAATAACTTTCTCGGTTTTTTTATCCAGTGTGTCGTTTTTAAACGTAAACCTTGAAAGGCGGTTTACCGAACTATCGGCAGGACTATAATAAATATAAATCCAGTTGTTTTTTTCAAACTCAGGGTCTTTAGCCAGGCCAAGCATCCCTTCTTCGGCATTTACATTGGGCACATGGGCTTTCCAATACACATCAAAAAAACCAACCTGTTTTACCTTCTGGGTATCGTGCTTGTACAGCATGATCTCGCCGCGGCGCTGGATCACCATAATATCCAGATTCGGCAATATGGTCATCTCGGTTGGCTCAAAAAATTCGCCGGTTGATAATTGTGTCTTTTTAAAGCGATCCTCATCGGGTGGCAGTTGGGTTTTAGCCTTGCTATAATCCAATTCCTTATTTTCGCCTATGGCATATTTAATACCGGCAAGCAGCATTTTCAGGTAGCCTGTTTCTTTATAACTTTCGTCGGTATGGCCCATGGCTGTATAAAATGCACGGCCCCCGTCAAAATCATGGTACCAGGTGGCAGGGTGGTTGCCCATACGCTTCCCTCCTTTGTAACTATTTTCATCAAGGGTAATGAGTACATGTACATCCGTGGCTAATGGCTTGCGGAAACTGTAAAACTCATCGGTACGTTTCCATACTTTAGGCAGATCTTTAGTTGCATCATTGTTGGCGTCAACTATATTATAAGTACCGGGCTGTACATTCGGGTTTTTATCATGGATACCCGGGTGGTCATAAAACCAGGCGCCAACCAGCCGACCATACCACCCCCAGTCATATTCTGTATCAGCAGCGGCGTGAATGCCTACATAACCACCTCCCGCCTGAATATAACGTTCAAAAGCCGCTTCCTGCCTGTAATCAAGTACATCGGCGGTGGTGCTCAAGAAAATAACAGTTGAATACTTTTTGAGGGTGTCCTCGTTAAACATGGCCGAGTTTTTTGTAGTGTCTACCTCAAAGCCATTTTCGGCGCCAAGCTTTTTGATAGCGGCTATGCCTGCATCGATGGATGCATGGTGAAAGCCCATTGTTTTTGAAAAGATAAGCACGCGCGGTTTATTGGGGCGTGTTTTGTTACAGGATAAGTAAATGCAGCTGAATGCCACAAGAACCATCAGGACGTTTTTTTTCATATCGACTTAATTGCAGATTGGGTTAATTGGTGTTCGGATCGGTTTCAGGACTTAAGGCAGCAATATACCACAATCGATTGCAATAAATTGTTGCCAACCAAATTTATAACTAAATCTTTACGAAACAATACCCAATGTGTAAAAATGACACATTATTTTTTACTGTAATTTTGACGGTTTTTGTTGCGCCCGGTCATATACAGAAAGGCTATTTCTTTTCCTGCTTTTTTCGGCAGGCTGCACATGAAGATATCCGGATAAGGTTATGCAATTGACTTAGGCTGATTACAATATTTTGGCGAATGCAAAATAAAAAAGCTATAAAAACAGCAAAGCCCCTGATGGGCAGGGGCCTTTACTAACCAATTATAAACCTAAATTATGAGAAGAGCTGTAGGAGAAGGAGTCGAACCTTCACGGAGTGGTTATTTTTATTGCTAAAAGTTTCCCAATTTCTCCGCCACCGCGACAAGGAGGTGTGTCTGCCAAAAATTTCACCATCCTACAGTGTTGTAAGTCTTAAGTCGTTAGTCTGAAGTTCTAAGTCTTTTGACTTAAGACTTCTGACTTTGTACTTAAACTTGCTGTTGGGGAAGGATTCGAACCTTCACAGAGTGGTTAGCCCGCTTCGGGTTTTCCATGATCTCCGCCACCGGGACAAGGAGGTGTGTCTGCCAAAAATTTCACCACCCAACATTGTTTTTACTTTAAAGAACATTAAGCATTTCCCTTTTGCTTGATACAAATTTAATAGGACTATCTATTTCTTGCAAATATTTCAACAAAAATATTTTATTTTTAATCAAATTTTAATTAAACTTGTATTTCAATATAGATATTCAAATTTATGTCCCACAGAAAAGCTCAAAATTTAGAAATTGATAATCTTGACATCCAGATTTTATCAATATTAATGAAAAATGCTACCACTCCATACACCGAGATAGCTAAAGAGTTGATTGTTTCTGGCGGAACCATACACGTGCGGATGAAAAAGTTAGAGGAGATGGGTGTAATAAAAGGGGCCAGCCTTGAGGTAGATCCGCAAAAGTTAGGATATGACATCACTGCATTCCTGGGTATTTACCTCGAAAAAGGATCACAGTATAATGAAGCTGTAAAGCAATTAAAAACAATTAAAGAGATTGTCGAGCTGCATTACACTACCGGCGAATGGAGCATTTTTGCTAAAATTGTATGTCATGATACCACTCACCTGCGTGAAGTTTTGAATGAGCAGATCCAGGGTGTAAGAGGCATTCAACGTACCGAAACCTTCATTTCGCTTGAAGAAAGTATCAGGAGGCAAATAACGCTGGAATAAATTTTTACTCAAATTATTGAAACGCCTACAGCCTGGTTTTTACCGGGCTATAGGCGTTTGTTTTTATGAAACCTTAAATTGAATTACCAAAAAAAACGGGCCATTAAACGTTAAAAGGAAAATCATTGATAATTGGTCCGTAATTTTCGATAATAAAACAAGCTGATAAAACGGACATCATCAGGTTTTATATGGATTATATTACTTTCAAGATTTTCCACAAAATGCCCAGGCTGAAAATTTATTAAATTCCAAGTTCCATCTTGCTGCAGTTTTGCCCTCTTCGGTTAGCGTTTTTTTTCGGCTTTAACTCTTTTTATCATTTAAGTGTTAAAAAATGTCAAAATCAGTTAATTATATTAATTAAAAAGCCTTTTTCATCTCAATTTCATAAAGCGCCGCTACTTTAGTTTTTGTAAAGGAGTGATGTAGCGTAATTGATCAAACTCGCGTAAGGTAATTTACGGTGCATTGTGTGTTCATTTTTAGATACTTAAAAGATTATTATTATGCTGGCTATAAAAACTTTAACCGATAATTTAACAGTCTACAAACGCAACATACGTTTAATGGGCGATAAATTTGAGATTAGTGTAGTGGGCAACAGCCCCCTGCTGGCCGATGAGCAAATTGACATTGCCATTGATGAAATTAACAGGGTTGAAAAACTGCTTTCGGCTTTTAGCGATGACAGCAGCATCAACCACATAAACCGTAATGCCGGTGTTGCCCCGGTTAAAGCCGATGGTGAAACATTTAGGCTCATTAACAGGGCACTGCAAATATCAGAACTTACTTACGGCGCTTTTGATATTACCTACCTGGCTGATAACGCGTTTAACGAAAACACAGCCGAAAACGCTTCGGTAGAAACCGCCAAACGTACGCTTCCACTGGCCAGCTACAAAAACATAGTGCTTGATACTGTTAAACAAACTGTTTTTCTGAAAGAAAAAGGGATGCGCATAGGTTTTGGCGCAAACGGCAAAGGTTACGCTGCCGACAGGGCTAAATATGTATTGCAAATGAACGGTGTAAGTAGCGGCGTGATCAATTTTGGTGGTGACCTGCTTGCATGGGGCCTACAACCAAACCTGCAGCCCTGGACTGTTGCTGATGCCGACATTACTCAGCTAAACCGGCCCTTTGCTGATTTGGAGATCAGTAACCTTGCTTTTGCTACATCGGTTAACGCCGAAAAATATGCAAGTATCAGCAATAAAAAATTCACCAACGTATTTAACCCTAAAAAAGGTTTTCCGGTTAGCGGTATTACAAGCGTAAGCATCCTTAGCCCTACTGCCGAATTTGCCGACGCCTTGGCCACACCGATACTCACCATAGGTGTTAACGCCGGCTTATACATGATCAATCAGCTTAACCAGGTTGCCTGCGTTATTATTGATGATCAAAACCGGGTTTATCCGTCAAAAGACATCGCTCTCTGACTTTCAAACATTCAAGTACACTCATAAACCTTTCATCATAATTGTGATCTGTTATAATTCATTTGCATCGGCATTTTTACAAGTGCTTCTGTAAATGAATTGTTATTTGTTGTACCTTTCTCATTTTGGTGTAAACATTTAAATTGACCGTTATTTGAGCCTTATTTTTACCTTTTCTTCTCCTCAATGATAAAGTGGTTTGCGTATATTGTCCTGTTATTGATATTTGCAACACGTATATCATTTGCCAATGCCCTTACAAAAAACATTGATGCACTTGCTCATGCCGGTAACAAAAAACCGGGTGCATTGTCGTATACTTTATTAGCGGCTGATACTACTACCAAAACCAAAAAGCAACTGGAGGATGAAAAGAAAAAAATAAAAGAAATAGCCAAAGCAAAGCGGCAGGCTAAGCCGGCTACCGTTGACGACGATGCCGTACCGCCTAAGCCCAAACCAAAAAGGCAGCGCCGGCCCGAAGGCATGGAGCGCCCGCCCGAAATACCGAGGAGAAATGGCAGTTAAACCGGTTAAACAATTTACCATATTGATGAAATACCTTTGCTTACTTTTTTTTATGGCTGCAAGCGGCACCGTATTTGGTGCGGATACTGATTTGCGCCTTTTTGCCGGTAAGCATCCCTTAGTAGCCGATTCTGACACCATTATTCGTAAACGGTCAATTTCGGCCGGGGTAAGTTATGGCAGCGACGTGCTGTTTTTTGGCCGTACCGGCCCGGTAAAATATCCTTTTGTTACTGCCGATCTGATTTATAATACCAAGTCGGGTATCTTTTTATATGGGTCGGCTTTTAAGGTTTTGGGTTATGCCCCTGTTGACGAGGTTGATTTGGGTGGAGGTTATTTTTACAAATTTTCGAAGGCTTTTTCAGGCTCAGTAAGTTATACGCGGTTCTTTTTTGCCAGGGATGCCGCGCAGGTTATTAAATCGGCCTCCTCAAATGATATCAATTTTAAAAACTCATACGATTGGCATTACCTGAAAACAAGTGCCGTGCTTGATTATCTTTTCGGCAAATCGAACGACATTTTTTTAACCATAAGCAATTCAAAATACTGGGAAAGCAGCTGGAGCATTTTTGACGACCAGGATTTTCTTTCCTTTAACCCTTCCTTTAATTTCATCCTGGGCACGCAGAATTTTGTTCAGCGCTATTCACTTGATCATCATTTCAGGGACGAGGCTGCCAATATTTCTATACAATATGACCCGCGTTATGCGAGCCGTAACCGCCGGTTCAACATGCTTAATTACAGCTTCAAAATCCCGGTGGCTTATAACCGGCCGCATTATACGTTTGAATTTTCGTACAAATATTCTATCCCTGTTAACGTAGAAGGAGTATTGCTTAACCGGCGCGAGTCATTTTATAATTTAACTTTTTACTACGTTTTTTATTAGTCATAATACATGAATGTTTTAATAATAGAAGACGAAACAGCACTTGCCCACGAACTTGAAATTTTTCTTTCAAACTATAACTATATCTGCGAGGTTTGTTTTGACGGCACTTCGGCATCCGAAAAAATTGCCACAAACCTTTATGATTTTATATTGATAGACCTGGGCCTGCCCGATTATGACGGCCTTGACCTGCTCAGGGAATCAAAAAAGACTAATTCGGAGGCGGCATGTATTATACTCACCGCCCGCGCAGAGATCAACGACCGGATTAAAGGCCTCGACCTTGGCGCCGACGATTATCTGCCTAAGCCTTTTTCGTTGCTTGAGCTGCAAAGCCGTATGCAGGCCATCATCAGGCGTAAGTTTGGTGTTAAAAATAACATTGTTGAACTGGGTGGTTTCCTGATCGACCTTACCGCACGTACTATATCCTATTATAACAGCGTTGTTAATACCATTACCAAAAAAGAATTTGACCTCATAGCCTATTTAATTTTACATAAAAACCGTACGCTTACCCGCATGCAGCTGAGCGAGCATATCTGGGGCAGCGTGGTGAATAATGACTATGACAGCAATTATATTGACGCGCATATTAAAAATATCCGTAAAAAATTAAATGCCTATGCCCCGCCCGACTGGCTGGAAACGGTACGTGGTTTGGGTTATAAAATAAAGATCAACGCCTGAGTATTTGAAATTAGGAACAAAACTTACCCTTTTCAACGCCATCTCCAAGCTGGTTATCGTGATACTGTTTGTATTGCTTGTTCCTGTATTGATCAAAAATATCAGCCGTAATTATGTCGACAGCAAGCTTATCAAACAAAAAAACAAGCTGCTGCAAATTGTAAAAAGCAAGGGCATTGAAACCTATATCGAAAACGGCGAAGGCTACGGCAGCTACCTCCCGCTTAAGGAAGAATATATCAGCCTGGACGAAGTTGATCCCGATTATTTCCTGGATACTATAAAAAGAGGTAAGCGCCTTTTTAGTGAGGGGGATACTTTAGAGTATCGCATATTAAGCCATACCTTTAAGGTTAAGAACAAAAATTACCTGCTGGAAATTGGCAAAAGTGTAGATACTTTGGATGAAACCAGCGTCCCGCTGCAAAATATAGCTTTCCAGGTATTGCTGGGAATGATTTTGCTTACCGTACTGGCCGACCAGGTATATTCAACCTACGTACTTAAGCCTTTACGGCTTATTATTAAAACCAAGCTTGTAGGGCAAAAATTCCCTAATTTTCATACCTACCGGCAGGTACGTACTACCACATCAGATTTTCAGCACCTGGATATCAGTATCCATAACATGATTGAAACCATTGCGGATAAATTTCATAAAGAGCGGGAGTTTATTTCCAACGCATCGCATGAGCTTATGACACCTATCTCTATTCTTCAATCAAAAATCGAAAATATGTTTGAGGAGGAGGATATCAACGATGAGCTTAAAGGCAGGTTATTGGAGATGCAAAAGATCCTGAACCGGTTGAAGAGCATTACGAAAACGCTGCTGCTCATTTCGCAGATAGAGAACGAACAGTTTTTAAAAGAAGACAAGGTATCGGTATCCGAACTATTACAGGAGGTTTACGACGAGATCTCCATTCGTCTGCAGGATAAAAACATCAGCTACGAAATGTTGATGCCAGACAACTGGCATTTTGTCAACATCAATAAATTTTTACTCTTTAACCTGTTTTTTAACCTTATTAACAATGCCATTAAATACAATCATGAGGGCGGCAGCATTAAGGTAACAGGCGTTGCCGTAAATGATAAATATATGATCAGCATTGCTGATACAGGCATTGGTATTGATGAAGACGCCATCCCGCTGATCTTTAACCGCTTTAAAAAATTCAGACAGTCATTACAACAAGACAGCTTTGGATTGGGCCTGCCTATTGTAAAATCAATAGCGGCCTTTCATGATATTGAAATCAATGTAATTTCTGAAAAAGATAAAGGAAGTACCTTTAAACTTATTTTCCCGGCTACACTGATAGTAATTTCCTAAAACTGCAAAAAGGCATGCCAAATTGTACTGTAGCAAAAATTTTACTGCTGCTTTGTACTAAAAATCGGGCAGTGTTGCAAAAATCAATATTACTGTATTCTTTACTTCATTGAAATTAACTTTACTTATCATTAAAAAAATGTTGCTATGATTGATGGGGGATATTCTTTTAATAGAAGCCGTGCATAATACTGCCATCCGCTTTTTTTGGCATCTGCTTTGTAAAAAGTACGGTATAACATAATTATACAAGTACGATGAGAACGCTTAAATTAAAAGTAGCCACCCTTGGTATAGCATTAGCTACAGCAGGCATATTAGGCTCAGGATGTAATTCACTTACAAAAACACAAAAAGGTGCTGCTATTGGCGCAGGTGCCGGTGGTACAGTAGGTGCGTTTATTGGTAAAGCTGCCGGTAATACCGCTTTAGGTGCTATTATAGGTGGTGCTGTAGGTGGTACCGCAGGTGCTTTTATCGGCCGTAACATGGACAGGCAAGCTGCCGAAATTAAACAAACCGTGCCGGGCGCCACAGTAACCCGCGAAGGCGAAGGCATCTTGGTTAAATTTGATTCAGGTATTTTATTTGACACCGATAAATCAGATTTGAAATCTGCCGCTCAAACTAACCTGCAAAACCTTGCAGCGTCGTTACAAAAAAACCCTGAAACTAACATTACCATCATCGGCCATACCGATAATACCGGATCTGACAGTTATAATCAAACACTTTCCGTAAAGAGGGCGGATGCTGTAAAATCATATTTAGTTGCGGGTAATGTAGCTTCATCACGTATGACAGTGACCGGTAAAGGCGAAAGCGAACCAATTGCCGATAATACCACTGCCGATGGCCGCGCACAAAACCGCAGGGTTGAGATCACCATTGTGGCAAACGAAAAAATGAAGGAGCAGGCTAAACAAGCTGCCCAGTAACACAGTGAATAAATAATAAGATCAGTTAATAGTTTAAAGAGGAAGTCCCCGGCACAAAGCCGGGGCTTTTTTGTATATGCCAAAATCACTATTTGCACATTTGTTAAACAATGCGTTGTTCCAGCTGATAAAAACATTTTGTAATCAACAAGTTAATCACCTACTTTTGCAGTATGGTAAAAAGATCAGGAGCGATATTACTCACTATGCTGTATACAGTTACAGTATTGGGCTTTGCTCTTAATTTCCATATTTGCGGCGACTATGTAGCATCTGTAAAAATTGATGCCCCAGCGGTTAACTGCAAAATGGACCAAAAAGGCGGCAAAATGAAATGCTGCAAGGATAAACAGGTTGAAGTAAAAGTAAAAGACGCTCACCAGGGCGAATCAACTTCGTTTTTAGCAAAGATGTTTGGCTTTGAATTGCCAAGCTGGTCGTTCGATAGCCTGTTTCCGGCCTTGCCATCTTCTTCTTCCGACAAATTTTATGACCGCAGCCCTCCCGACCCATCGGTTCAGGGCATCGCCACATTTATCCGCAACTGTATCTTCCGCATTTGATCTGTTAATTGTTAAACCCGGTAAACCTTATCAATAGTTTATTCTCTAACAATTAATTACACGATCAACATGAAAACTTTAAAAATATTCATCATCATATTTGCGCTTTCAGTAACAGCAGCTAAAGCCCAATTTACCAAAGCCGAACTCCAGGTTAGCGGTCTTACCTGCGCCCTGTGCGCCAAATCAACCGAAAAAGCATTACGCACACTGCCGTTTATTGGCGAGATCAAAACTGATCTGATCCGTAACACTTACCTCATTACCTTTAAAAATGACGTGCCGGTAAATTTCGAGCAGATCAGCAAAAAGGTTCAGGGCTCGGGATTTTCGGTTAACAGTTTAAAAGCCACTTATAATTTTGCCAATACCAAAGTTGCCGAGAATACATTTAACTACGGGGGCGATACTTACCGCCTGCTTAACGCTGCCGATAAATCATTTACCGGCGATGTGAGCTTTACCGTGGTTGACAATGGTTTCGCACCCAAATCGGTATCAAAAAAATACCTTGGCCAGGTTACCGATACTGCCCCTGCAAGTGGCCGCGTTTATCATTTAGCTATCTAAATTCTTCATTTAACATCATTTTTTATGAAGAGGATATTATTGGCTGCTTGCCTTATGGCAATGGCACGCCCTGTATTGGCGCAGGAACTGTATGTAAATACGGAACCGGCCAGCAATATGGCAACCGGCTCATTGGGCATCCGCGTGGAAAACCAGGGATACTTTAAGCCTTCGTACAAAAACCGCAGTACTATTGAGGCCATGTATGGTGTTAGCCGGCATTTGATGGTGCATGGCTCGGTTTACATGTCTGATTATTATAATTCGAGCCAGCACTTTGAAGGTGGCAGCGTGTACGCCAAGTACCGGTTCCTATCTATCGATACCGTTCAGCGACATTTCAGGGGGGCATTTTTTGCTAAACTATCAAGCATCAACAACCCCGTAGTCAACCGTGAAATCACTTTGGAAGGGGATAACAGCGGAGCACAAGGCGGGGTGGTTTTCACCCAGTTGCTGCATAAGCTGGCACTTTCAGGTTCGGCAAGCTATTTGCGGGCGTTTAATAACAGCGGGAACTATGAAATTTCAACCAATAGAGTACGTAATGCCGCGGCTTATACCTTATCTGGCGGCTATTTGCTTTTGCCGCGTAATTATCGCGACTACAAGCAGGTAAATTTAAACTTGTATTGTGAACTGCTGGGCAAAACCAACCCAGGGCATAACGAAAGTTATCTGGACGTTGCACCCGCTTTGCAACTGATATTTAACAGTACCTGCCGGCTTGATTTCTCGTACCGTACGCCTATCTATAATGATATGCAACGGAATACTAAAAACATGTACCTCATCAGGCTGGAGTACAACTTTTTTAATCTTTAACTTACACTACTATGAAAGCATATATTGTGTTCATTGCGCTAAGCCTGGCTGCCGTGGGCGCATCCGCTCAGCACCATCACGATATGAAGATGAGCGATACCACAAAAAAGAATATGCGCATGAACAGCACCAAACCTATGGTTATGGATATGGGCAATATGAAAAAGGATACGCTCATGCACCATATGATGATGACGAGCCAGTTCTCGCGCGATCTCCCCATGAACCGCGATGGTTCAGGTACTTCGTGGGTGCCTGATGAAACTCCGATGTATGCCTACATGATCCATGGTAAAAAATGGATGAGCATGGTACATGGTAGCTTTTTTGCGCGCTATAACAACCAGGACCTGTTTAATTCGGGCAAGAGAGGTGGCAGTAACAGAATTGATGTACCCAACTGGCTTATGTTCATGACCCAGCGAAAGGTAGGCAATAATGGGCTGTTCTCCATTAATACCATGTTCTCGTTCGATCCCTTTTTAGTGGGCAACGGCGGCTATCCGCTCCTGTATCAAACCGGCGAATCCTACAAAGGACAAAAATTGGTCGACAAACAGCACCCACACGATCTTTTTGCCGAGTTGAGTATAGCTTATACCCAGCGCGTGGCTAAGGATGCTGACCTCTATCTCTCGTTCGGTTACCCGGGAGAGCCGGCTTTAGGTCCGCCGGTATTTATGCACCGCCTTTCGGCCATCAATGACCCCGATGCGCCGCTTGGTCATCATTACCAGGATGCTACACATATCACCTTTGGTGTTGCAACATTGGGCTTCCGCTTAAAAAATGTAAAGCTGGAGGGGTCCATATTTACCGGCCGCGAGCCGGATGAGCACCGCTATGATTTTGATAAAATGCGGTTTGACTCATACTCGGCCCGTTTATCCTATAATCCATCCAAAGAGTGGGCGCTGCAAGTATCAGACGGATGGATCCACAGCGCGGAAGAAGCCGAGCCGGGGCAAAACGTAAACAGGTTCACTGCATCGGCCATCCATACCAAAATGCTGAACAAAAACAGCTACGTAGCAACTACACTGGTTTACGGGCAAAACCATTATTCGGACAATCATAAAACGCAGCCGTCTGTTTTATTAGAGAATACTTTACAGCTCAACAAAACCGCTGTTTATGGCAGATATGAATTTGTGCAAAAAGATGCCGAAGAACTGGACATGCACGATGCCTATCCGCTTAACCCCAACTTTAATATCAATGCTTTAACCCTGGGCGTAAACCGGATTTTGAGCAGCTTCAAAAGCACCAATGTTACTGGCGGTGTACAGGCTACGCTCAATGTTTCACCATCGGCGTTAAAGCCGCTTTATGGTAACACGCCTGTTGGCTTTGAAGTTTATTTAAGGATAAGCCCGGCATTAATGAAGATGTAATGATCACTAATTTTTCGAATTAAGTCGAATTACACGAATTGGAATAATCCATAATTCCATCGTTATTGCAATAACGTGCTCTTAGAATATCAAACACAAAGAGGCCAGGTTTGCATAGCAAACCTGGCCTCTCCTTTTTATTCGTGAAATTCGACTTAATTCGAAAAAATTAGTGCCGATAATTATTTAAGCGTTACACCTGTTTTACCCATGGTGCCGCCATCAGCATAAAGCATAATGGTATAAGTACCTTTCTGGAATGGCAGGGTTGGGTTTATCCAGTCGATGGTGTATTGTGTGCCATCATCCTTAAAATCAATGGATGTTTTGTAGGTGTATTGCAGGTCCTGGCCATCGGCGCTGAAAGTTCCTGAATCAGGTGCTGTAATCAGGTTTCCGGTTGGATCAATGACGCGTACATAAATATCATGCATAGCTTTTGTAGCCAAAGTATTGCTGGCCACAGTGAAGTTAATCTTCAGTTTTTTGGCTGGGTTTGCACGGGTTACATCAACCTCTTTTCCGCTGCCTTTTATTTTATAGGCCACCACATCTGATGTTGCCAGCTTAAGCGCCTGGGCTACTTTCACTTTAGCGCCAAGGTCTTCATTTTGTTTGGATAGCGTATCCACCTTTTTGGCAACCGTTGCCAAATTGGTTTTTAAAGTATCCCTTTCGGTGGTGAGCGATGTGTTCTGTTTTTTGAGCTCATCAATGTCGGCAGTATACTTGGTTACAAAATAACGGAGTTGTTTTACATCCTCCTGTACTTTGGCAAGTTCTTGTGCGGTAAGTTTACCTTTGGCCAGTTTGGCCCTCAAAACTTTAATGGTAGATTTTAACGAATCGTTTTTGGCGGTTAGTGCCGCGGTCATCTTGGCTTTGCCTGCAGTGACCTGTTCAACCTGCGATTCAAGACTGTCGAGCTCGGTTTGCAGCCTTGTTTGCTCATCATGCTGATAAACTATTTTTTTATCGGAGTTGTTTTTTTGCAGGTACAGATACACATCGGTACCCAATAAAGCAAGCACTACTACAATAAGAAAATAAATGACGTTTGAGTTTTTCTTAGGTTGTTGTTGCCCAGATTGGTTTTCCATAGCAATTAAATGTTAAGTTTTAGCATAGTTAAGCAAGTGGTATAACAAAAGCTTAGCTATAGTGTTTAGTTTTTAACGAAATATCAACTGTTAATTGATGTAAAGCGCTTTCCTGCAAGTATATACAGATGCGTTTATCCTTAATGGTTAACATATTGAACGTTAAAACACTAAAAATATGATTTTTTAAAAAATTATTACATCAATTGTTTTAGGCGTTGAGCTAAAATAACTACAAAATGTTTAAAACACAATAAGGCTTCAATTTTTATACTTCATAATAAACCTGCTACGTTATGAGTTTATATCTTTGCAACTTTCAATTTAATTCTATTTGATGCATATATACCAACGGTTCATACTTCTGATTATAATCCTGTTTGCAAGTTTAACAGTTAATGCGCAGCCGGCCGATCTTGTACCGGCACCGGTTGATGTAAAAATGCAGCCCAAACGCGAATTCAGGGGAGTATGGATAGCCACAGTGGTTAACATCGACTGGCCAACCAACTCCAAATCTCCTTCAGAAAAGCAGAAACAAGAGCTTATCGATATATTAAATTCGCACCAGGAAACCGGGATCAATGCAGTTATGCTACAGGTGCGGCCCGCTGCCGATGCATTTTATGCCAAAAGCCGTGAGCCTTGGTCGAAATATTTAACCGGTAAACAGGGCCAGGCCCCCAGCCCTAATTATGACCCACTTGAATTTGCCATCACCGAAGCACATAAACGCGGCATGGAGCTGCACGCCTGGTTTAACCCTTACCGCGCTACTTTTGACGGCAACTTTGCAGCGCTTAGTCCGCAGCATATTACCAAAATAAAGCCTGAATGGTTCTTTACCTACGGCGGCATTAAAACTTTTAACCCCGGCCTGCCCGAAGTGCGCGACTATATTGTGCAGGTAATACTGGATGTTGTGGATAATTACGACATAGACGGCGTACACATGGACGATTATTTTTATCCGTATCCCATTGCCGGTCAAAAAATAAACGACGAGGAAACATTTAGAAAGTACGGTGAGGGTTACGATAATATTAAAGACTGGCGCCGTCACAATGTGGACCTGCTGATACATATGATTGCCGATAGCGTTCATGCGCATGATCCTAACATGAAATTTGGTGTGAGCCCTTTTGGCATCTGGGCTAATAAAGCGCAAAATGAGGAAGGGTCTGAAACTAATGGCGGCTCATCATATTATGAAAATTATGCCGATACCCGCAAATGGGTAAAAGAAGGCTGGATTGATTATATTAATCCGCAGCTTTACTGGCAGATAGGCAACCGTGCCGCCGATTTTCAAAAGCTGCTCGACTGGTGGGGCGACAATACTTATGGCAGGCATTTGTATGTAGGCCAGGCGGCTTACCGCATCAACGAGCGCAAGGTTCAGGCTTTCAGAAACCCGGCTCAGCTACCTCAGCAAATAGAACTTATTCGTAACAACCCAAGGGTGCAGGGCAGTGTTTACTTTAGTTCCAACTCACTCACCAGCAACCCGCTTGGCTTTACCGACTCGTTGCGTGACAATTATTACCAATATCCTGCGTTGCCGCCGGTAATGCTATGGCGCGATTCGATACCGCCTAACGCCCCTCAGCAGGTTACGGCCAAAGCCGTAGGTAAAAGTGTAGCAGTAAGGTGGCTTACTCCAACTTTAGCTAAAGACGAAGAGCCGGTTTATGGGTATGTGATCTACCGCTTTAACGATGGTGAAAAGATAGACATCGACAACCCTAAAAACATTCTCAAAATCAAATATGATCCCACACTGGGGTATGATGATAATACTGTTATTAAGGGTAAAACTTATTTTTATGTAGTCACAGCATTAGATAGGATGAAGAATGAGAGTGAAAGGTCGCCAACGATAGCCGTCACGGTTCCGTAATGCTTTAATATCCCGTTGTCATTTCGAAACGAGGACCGGGTGAGAGATCTTATGCACTATAAACAAGCGGGTATGCAATGCGTTTAAGCCGGGCGTATAAGATCTCGCTTTCGCCTCAATGTTCAACCCCTCTCTGGCCAGTCGAAATGATTATAACTCAATCAACCCTTTTTCCTTCAGTTTATTGAGGTAGATATCGATCTCACTATCGCCCATGCCAAAAATACTTTCATTTTTCCAAAAAGCGTGGTAAATGGCCGTTTTGGTTTTAGCGCCGCCATTATAAATATCCAGTAGTTTTTGTTCGATATAGCTCAACCCATCCGCATTGGTTTGCATCCGTTTAAGGTGTGCCTGTAGTGCGGGCTTAAGCAGCGGGAGGCCGCCCCAAAAGGTATTTTCGTTTAGCCATTTTTCTAACCCGGCGAGGTCATTATTAACATATAGCCTCCAGGCATCGGCGGCCAGACCGAGCTCCCATTCGTTCAGGCGCTCGCGGGCATCATACAATTCTTCAAATTGTTCGCCGGTTAATTCACCCAGGCCTTTCTTATTATCAAACTGAACACAATCGGCCAGGCAAATGAGGTAAATGGCCGGGGCCGACATATCGGTTTTTAGCGAAAGCATTTCCAATACACCCAGCAGGTTTACCTGGCAATGCAAATCAAATTCAAACCACAGGTTAATCTCGGTATACCGGCTGTTTAGTTTGCCAAGCTCATCTATCACTTTATGCTGATATTCATCTGCCGGGGCATCGAATGTTCTCCCAATCCAATCGCGCCGCGCGCTCCAGAAACTTCCTGAAAGGATATTTTCCTGTAAAGGACCTTCAGAAAACACCTCGCGCCAAACCATAACATCCCCGTCGAGCCCGGTTTGATCAAAACCATCTAACGCGGCATCGCCATTTAATATATGCAGGATAGCGTTCATGAAAGCTAAGTTATAAATAAAACCCGCGTCTTTGCTGAAGCGGAAATTTTGTCAACCTTAATTTTAAATTCAGATTGCAAAAGTAGCAGTGTTTATAATACAGGAGGCATTTTACATGCCGTTGCGCGGCACCCAGGCCTGGCTTTTAATGAGCCATTTACCGCTCACGATCCGCAATACGAACGAAAAAGCCCCTTGTTCTTCAAAATGCTCGCCGTTCACAAGGCCGGTATATTCCACGGGGGCTACGAGGTAAACTATTTCCTCCGTTTGCTGAAAAGTTTTAATGCGCTGCAGATCAACTTTAAAATCTCTAATCTTAAAATCCTTAACCGCTTTTTGTACGGAATTTATCCATTGTACACCAGCTAGTTGCCCGTTCCACGAAAAAGGAGGCTGTTCATCGGCCACTACTGCATTAGGAGCGTAAAGATCAGATACCGCTTCGATGCTGAAAGTGCCGGAAGCTTTTATTACTGTTTCAACAACCTGGCGCACCTCGGGCTTTAATTTAGCTACCGTATCGGCAGGCAGCATCATTTTTGCCGAAGCTGCAATACCAGACAAACTGCTCATAAACACGCACAGGCATAAAAGGGGTAGTAAATGCTTTTTCATGATCTTAACAATTTCACACTATGCTATTAAGGCCGTTCAATATACGAATAAGCCGTTGTAAAAATACTTTTTGATCACTATTGTTTCAGCAGCAATAAAAAAGAGTCATCGGGTGACATTTAACTTATCTTTTGCTGTTCATGTAATCAATAGTCATATTGCACAAAGCTTTTACACCTAAACTAAAGCCGCTTTCATCAATATAAAAATCGGGTGTATGGTGCGATGGTGCTTTCAACGGATCGCCTCCCTTTGGCATACCGCCCAAAAATATGAACAAGCCCGGTACCTTTTCCTGGTAAAAGCTAAAATCTTCGGCACCGGTTACAGGCGGGCGCAACAGCACATTAGCGGCACCGGCAGTTTGCTGCAGGCTCGGCAGCATTTTCTGGGTAAGCGCGGGATCGTTATAAGTTACAGGATAGTGGTTGCTGTAGGGTA
>JGI24737J22298_10000210_pt1 | contig 19077 bp, 23 predicted proteins | sample KBSCornC3_FD_22298 | JGI IMG/M metagenome (IMG submission 22298) | reverse complement strand
TTTAAATAATGAGAAAAACCAGTTATTGGTTATGCGCACCTGGTCTTGCACAACGGGCAGTTCCTGTTTGGCCAGCGGCCCCATCGGTGCTACCGTTGCTTGCCAGACCTGCTTGCTGGCCCCTGTACCGCCAAAAAGCTCTACACGGTAAATGTTTGATGTGTTTTTATGAAAGCTATCAAAGCTAAATTCGTCCTGCACCCAAAGCAAGATCAGGATCCCAATGGCGAGGCCCACAGTTAACCCGGCAATATTGATCACCGAATAAAACTTATTGCGGACAAGGTTCCGCCAGGCGGTTTTGATATAGTTTTTCAGCATATAATAACGGCTTTATCAGGCAACACCTAATTAAAATGATGCCAATATTATAAACAGCTAATTATCAGAAAATTACAAAAAACAACTATATACTATCGTTCGGATACGGACAGCCGGGTGTTCATTTATGTAACGGGATGATGCGGATTTGTTTTCATCTCTTCAGCCTTCCAAAACCGGAGTTATGATATTATGGTTCACCAGGATCCGCATCAGCATCTCGACTGAGAAATCGCGGGTAATATCAATGCTGATATAATCCCTGTCGCCGGTCTTAACCTCGCATGCATCGCGGTCAAAATATAGTACCAATCCGCGCATGCTGCCCGAAATAATAACGATCCGCTCATTATTAATAAGTTTAAAGCTATTGCGCGTACGCTTAAAAAAGCTGCACAGGTTTTTGATATGCCGGTAGGTAAGTATTGAAATGATCATGCTGTCAGCTTTTAATAATGGTGGCCAGTCGCTGCCTTATAATGATGTCTTTAACAGCGGCGGGCAGCAAACTGTTTAATAAAACAAGCATCCTGTTTATCATACCGGGAATGATCTCCTTTTTCCCTTTCAGCAAGCCATCCACCGCTATACGTGCTACGTGCCCGGGCTCCATAATGGTTGCCTTTGATATGCCTTTGAGCTTATTATTCATTACCAGCAGCTCGGGCTTGGTGTTAATGCCTCCGGGGCTAAGCAGGCTGATTTTCACATTTGAGCCCTGAAGTTCCAGCTGCAAACATTTGGTGAAATACCTGATAAATGATTTGGTAGCACCGTAAACCTGCTTTTTAGGCACTACAAACAAGCCGCCCAAACTGCCTACATTTAATATGTATGAAGTAACGGCAGCATCCGCCTGGGCCAGGAATAGGCGTGTAAGCAGTACAGGTGTGATCACGTTCAGTTCAATTTGCTTTTTATAAAACCCAATGTTCAGATCTTCAAACCACGACCAGTTACCTAAACCCGCGTTATTGATGAGCAGGTGGGCTGTAATTTGCTCATCACTAAGGTAATTAAAAATTGCCGGGTAACTTTCGGCAAGAGTTAAATCAATTTCAAGATAATTTACTTTAACCTCAAAATTTTTGCGGATAAAGGATGCCAGTTCGGGCAATCCGGATGCAGGCAATGATACCAATACCAGGTTTATGCGGCGTGATGCCAGTTCAATAGCAAATGACTTGCCCAGTCCTTCGCTGGCGCCGGTGATGATAGCGGTTTGGTTTATCATGGTTTAGGCTTGTTGAAGATAATTAATTGTTTTGTGCATCCCCTCGGCAAAGGGAGTTATCCGGTAACCTAACTGGGTTATGGCCTTGTTGCTGCTATATTTTTGATCATACTTTAAGCGTTCAGCAAACTCAGGCAGGAAAAACGGACGCAAGCCCGTAAGTTGTGTTTTAAGCTTTTCGATATGACTATAAAATTCAATCGCTTTTAAAGGCAGATGGATAAGCCGATGCCGTTTGCCGGATACCTTGTGTACTGTATTAAAAAACTCGTTAAAGCTGATATCCTCTCCGCCTAAGATGTAGCGTTCACTGCTGATTCCATGATTCATAGCAGCTATATGCCCGTCAATAACGTCATTTAAAAAAGCATAGTTAGCAACCTGCTCGCCGCTACCGGGAATAAAACGCCATTTGCCGCGCAAATAGGCCGAAACCATTTTGCCAACAGTATTGCTTTCGGTAACAGGCCCTTCGCCATATACGCGTGATGGGTTTACTGTAACTATGTGCATCCCCTGTTTTGCGAAGTTTTGTACCTCAAGCTCTGCCAGGTATTTGGTGCGTTCATAGGCAATTGGAAAACCGGCTATCCGGGGATCGTTCTCGCTCATGGGATGTTTAACCGTTGGGCCCCATACGCCGCAGGTTGATGTATAAACTATTTTTTGTACACCGCCGTTACCCGCTACTTCCAGTACATTGCGGGTGCCTGTAACATTGGTTTCATGGTAATCATCCGGGTTTCGGCACCACATTTTAGCCATGGCAGCTGTATGATAAACTTGCTGGCAACCCTGCATGGCCCTACCCAAACTTTGCCGGTACAGGATATTGCCTGTAACCGGTTCAATGTTTTTATGCTTTATTAAATATGGATGATCGGTATTGCGGCATAAGGCCTTAACATCATAACCCTGCATAGCCAGCGACAACGTGAGCTGCCTGCCAATAAAACCTGTTGCCCCGGTTACTAAAACTTTCATACAGATATTACAACCTCATTATTGTTTACCCCTATGTATGGAAAAGAATTTTTAAATCATTTTTTAACCTATAGTTTTAATGCAGTAAATATTTAAATTTGGCTTATCGCAATAACAAACGCCTTTACCAAACATGAGCTCACTACAAGACCCATATAGTACTTTTGCCGGTTTTTCGCCCGAGGAGTTGGGCTTTTTACAACATGCAACACCCGATTTAACCGAAAGTCAAAAGAAATATTTCTACATGGTTTACAGCAATAAGCGCAAAAACTCGCAAGATATATTGTTATTTACCTTGCTTGGGTTTGTTGGCTTTGCAGGTATCCAGCGTTTTGTATTGGGACAGATTGGCATGGGGATCCTGTATTTTTTTACAGGCGGGCTTTGTGTAATAGGCACTATTGTGGATTTGATCAACAATAAGTCGATAACTTTGGAGTATAATAAGAATATGGCTTATGAAAGCTACCAAATGGCTAAAATGAGCAGCTAAGGTTATCGTATTAATAATGCCCTTTCAAGGAATGGATTTTTATACGGCCCTCCTCTTCTAACACTTCATAAATTATCCGATGTTCCTGGTTTATGCGCCGTGACCATAATCCTGTAAGATTATGTTTAAGCATTTCCGGTTTACCAATACCATTAAACGGGTCCTGGCTAATGGCGTTTAGGAGTTGTTGAATTTTATTTTGGATGATTTTATTACCTGATTTCTTCCAGAATTGAATATCCTTCTGAGATTCTTCAGAATAAATTATTTCCATAGATCATCGGTCTTAATCGCCTTGAATTTCCCAGCCTCAAAATCTTCCTTGCTCCGCTTTATTTTCTTTTCAAACTCCGGGTCATAGGCCGATTTTTCTTCTTCAAACTGAATCTTTAACGCTTTCATGAACGCTTTTAAAGCGTCTGACTTTTCTTTATTTTCAGGATGTGCAATTAAAATTCCCATAAATCAAATTTACTGTTTTATTTTTTTCTTTTATTTTAAGAACGATTTATTTAATAGATTAGCTTTAATTGTATATATGAAACTATCTGCCCTAACCGCTTACCTTGAAAGCCTCGCGCCACTTAATTACCAGGAAGATTACGACAATTCTGGCCTGATCGTTGGCAACCAGGAGCAGGAGGTAAGCCAGGCCCTGGTCTCGCTTGATTGCACCGAAGCTGTGGTTGATGAAGCCATTGCTACCGGCTGCCAGGTGATCATATCTCACCACCCGATAGTTTTTAAAGGGCTTAAGAAATTCAACGGTAAAACTTATGTAGAACGCGTGGTTGAAAAAGCTATCCGTAAAGGAATTGCTATTTATGCCATTCATACCAACCTGGATAGCATCATGACCGGTGTTAATGCCCGCATTTGCGAAACCTTAGGTTTGAAAAACACCCGCATATTGCTGCCTAAACATAACCTGATCAAAAAACTGGTTACCTATGTCCCTGTAAACCAGGCCGACGCTGTGCGTGATGCTTTATTTGCTGCCGGTGCAGGCAATATTGGCAATTACAGCGAAGTGAGCTTTAATGCCGAAGGTACAGGAACATTTAAAGCGAATGAAGCTGCTAACCCCTATGTTGGTGAAACGGGCAAACGCCACAAGGAAAATGAAGTAAGGATAGAAACCGTATACCCGGCCAATCTGGAAAGCAAAATATTGATGGCGCTGATCCTGGCCCATCCCTATGAAGAAGTTGCTTATGATCTTTACAATTTAACCAACCAGCACCAGCAGGTGGGCTCGGGTATGATAGGCGAGTTGGAAATGCCGCTTAATGAAGAAAGTTTCCTGTTTCATGTAAAGGATAAGATGCGTACGCATGTGATACGGCATACTAAATTATTGGGCAAACACGTTAAAAAAGTAGCTGTTTGCGGCGGTTCGGGAGGCTTTTTGCTGAAGCACGCCATAGCTGCCGGAGCCGATGTTTTTATCACGGCCGATTACAAGTATCATGAGTTTTTTGATGCCGAAGGAAAGATAGTTATTGCAGATATCGGACACTTTGAGAGTGAACAATTTACGCAGCAATTATTGTATGAAATAATTAGAAAAAAATTCCCTATCTTTGCCGTCCGTTTAACAGAAGTAAATACAAACCCCGTCAAATATTTTATTTAATGGAACAAACCGTAGAACAAAAGCTTAAAGCTTTATACGAACTACAAACTATCCACACCAAGATTGACAGGATCCGCCAGGTAAGGGGCGAATTGCCAATGGAAGTTGCCGACCTTGAGGACGACGTTGCAGGCCTTGAAACCCGCATCCAAAAGATCAAAGGTGAACTTGACGATGTGGAAGATGACATAGTTACCCGTAAAAACCTGATCAAAGAAGCTCAGGCGAACATCAAAAAATACGAAGGCCAGCTTAACGAGGTTAAAAACAACCGCGAATATGATGCAATCTCCAAAGAAATTGAGATCCAGGGCTTAGATATACAGGTGAGTGAAAAGAAGATCCGTGAATACGGTTTCGAAATCACCAACAAAACCCAGGTTTACGAAAAAGCATTGGCCGATCTGGAAGCCCGTCAGGCCGACCTTGACGCCAAGAAAGAAGAATTAGGCACCATTACTGCCGAAACCGAAAAAGAAGAGACCGAATTAAATGCCCAGGCTGCAAAAGCTATGGACAACATCGAAGAGCGTTTATTAACTGCTTACACCCGTTTACGTCAAAACGCTAAAAACGGCCTTGCAGTTGTAACCATTCAGCGTGATTCATGCTCTGGTTGCTTTAACCAAATTCCGCCTCAGCGCCAGTCAGACATCCGTCAGCGTAAAAAGATCATCGTTTGCGAGCATTGCGGACGTATCCTTGTTGACGAGCAAATGGCTTTAGAAGCTGAAGAAGCATAAGCAACCATTTATAAAATTAAATATATTAAAGGCACCCGGCGGGTGCCTTTTTTGTTGCATTTATTTAGCCGATATTTATCTCATGCCTAAAACCAGGATAACCTATTTGATATTAACAATAGCAACCATTATCCTCGGTTTGTTATCCCGCCATTTTACATTCATCCCTTTATTCATAGGCGACATCTTATGGGCTACGATGGTTTACTTTATCATGAGGTTTCTATTTATTACCAAAGCTATCAGGTTCAATGTTATTGCGGCTTTGCTGTTTTGCTTTGCGATAGAGTTTAGCCAGCTTTATAAAGCGCCATGGATAGATGCCATCAGGCACACACTGTTTGGCAGGCTCGTTTTAGGTGAGGGCTTTTTGTGGGGCGATTTGTTGTGTTATGTTTTTGGGGTGGGGATAGGCGTTGGGATTGATAAAACTATTTTAAAACGTAACCGGCCCCAATAATTGCGCTACGCATTTGTTTATATAATTTGTTCAAAATGCTCTTTTGATTGTGCCAATAATGTATATTCAACTGCTTTTCATCCGAATACTTAAAAGATAAATCAAACTGATCAACGTGCTTTTCTATAAATTCATTACTCCAGTATATTTTAAAAATAGAAACGCAGGTATGATCACGAATTAGATCTATCAAAGCGGGCTTTCCTTTATCCATTACTTTAATTCGTGGCGATAAAATTCTGGCTGTTTTAATTTCAGCTATTCCGTTAGAAACCGTACTAAAGAATTCCTGATCTATTAACTTAGCTTTATATTCATTACACTCGTCAAATCGTTGCAGGTATGATCTCTCATTCTCCAACCACACAACATATTTAATATCGTACACCGTACATTGCCCATCAACAACAAGCCTCGGATGAACTCCGCTACATTCGACATTATAAACAATATACCTGCTAACATTTTCACTCTTGAAGGCGTCAAGCTTTGCTTTTACTTTATCATCCGTTGTAAGTGTATGACTCTGAGCGTAAGCAAAAGTTTTCGTACAGAATGCGAGTATGATAAGCATTAGGCATCTCATAAAGCAATATACAAATCATAAACCAAAGTAGCTTGTCCCCTCAAAACATACTCGTCTGTTTCCCTTTCCTTGGTACAAATAAACTATAATCATATTCTGGCATCTGCCTATCGCTCATAAAGCGTTTGCAAGCCATTTTAAACATCTGGTGAATGGATTCGGCTACCTTGCCCTCGCCGCTCATCCGGCGGCCGTAATCGCTGTCGTTCAGTTTACCGTCATGCGTTGAACGGATCATGTTCAGCACCTTTTCGGCCCGATCGGGAAACGCCTTGTAGATCCAGTCGCTAAAAATCTCGGCTATACTTCCGTTCAGGCGCACCATGGTGAAACCTGCGGCTAATGCGCCCCGGTCCGCCGCGGCTTTAATGATATTAGGCACTTCATTACTGTTTAACCCGGGAATGATCGGCGCTGCCATTACCCGTACCGGGATGCCTCTTTCCGAAAGCTTTTGAACTACCGCCAAACGGCCTGTTGCTGTTACAGTACGCGGCTCCAGCTTTTGCCTCAGTTGCTCATTAAGGGAGGTGATGGATATGTTTACATGTACCAGGTTCAGCCTGGCCATATCTGTAAGCAAATCGAGATCCCGCAGTATAACGTTGTTTTTGGTGATGATGCTTACCGGGTTTTTATACTTCCAAAAAACTTCCAGCAAGGCCTGGGTTATTTTAAGCTTCCGTTCAACAGGCTGATAACAATCCGTATTGCCTGACAGCATGATGCAAACCGGCTTATAATTTTTTTTGTTGAAATATTGCTCAAGCAGCTGGGGGGCATTGGGTTTAATAATGATCTTGCGTTCAAAGTCAAGCCCGGCGCTAAAACCGTAATATTCATGGCTGTTACGGGCATAACAGTAAATGCAGCCATGCTCGCAACCCTGGTACGGGTTGATCGAGTACATATGGCTCAGATCGGGACTATTGGATTCGCTTACTATTTTTTTTGGAGTTTCTTCAAAAAGCTGCGTGTTGCTATTTTCAAGCAAAGGCTCGTCAATACCCTCGATATGATCAAGTACATACTTGTTTTTCAGAAACTTATTGTGCGTATTTACCTGCGCCCCTCGTCCTTTAAAAAAATCCGGATTTTCCTCATGTGACATTGAACAAATTTGCTAATAAATTTAGCAAATTACAATTCAATCAGTTTATTTTTTATGCTGTATAAAACCAATCCTACGCGGCTTTTGATCTGGAGTTTTTCAAAAAGCTGGTCGCGGTAACTATCAACGGTGCGCACGCTGATGTTCATAGTTTCGGCAATTTCTTTATAAGTAAGTTCGGTACCGGTAAGGCGAAGGAACTCGATTTCGCGCGGATTAAGCTTGATGTTCTCTAACTTGCTGTTAAAGTTAGTAATCAGGTGGCGGGTTACAAACTCGGGATAATAAAGCTCTCCCTGCGCAACCTTCAAAAGAGCGTCTTCTACTTCATGCGGCTCCGAATCTTTAAGCAGGTAGCCTTTTACACCCATTTTTACCATGACCAATACCTTTTCGGCATCCTCGAACATCGATAATATGATGATTTTTACGCCAGGATGTTTAGCCCTGAGCACCTGTGCAGCTTCAACCCCATCCATAACCGGCATACTGATATCCAACAGTATAATATCCGGAACAGTGCCGTTATTTATGGTGTTTATCAGTTCCTGCCCGTTTGCGGCCTCAAATAGTATGTTGTATCTTTTAAAATTGGAGACAAGAGCAGCCATACCGCTCCTGAAGAGTTTATGATCATCAACTAAGGCTATTTGAATGGGTTCCGTTAGCATAAATTTGTTGTACCAGGGGATTGAACGACAATTTTATCTGGCAACCCTTACCAGGCGAGCTGGCAATAATTACGTCCGCGCCTACTAAAGCTGCCCTGTTTTCAATGTTCCGCAATCCCGAACCGCCCTTATTATCAACCTTTTCGGTATTGAAACCAGCACCATCATCTTCGATGAGCAAATTAAACATTTGTGCAGTATAATACAAACCGATTTTAAGGTTAGCTGCCTTAGCGTATTTCAGGGTATTATTTACCGCTTCCTGGAAGATCCGGAATATCACCAGTTCGCGCTGCTCGCCTAAACTATATACATCACCTTCAACATTAAAAATAACATTGATGATACCGCTGCGGGTTAAACGCTCGGTTTCTGTTTCGAGGGTTTTTATAAGCCCCTGTGAGCTAATATGCTCAAAGCTCATGCTTTTTGAAAGATGTCTCAAATCATTAATGGTTTGCGAAACAAGTTCACGGTTTTCATTTACCCGTGCCTTTTTTTCATCATCAAGACTATTGTTAAGCAAACCAAGGTTCAATTTCACAAATGATAACACCTGGGTAATATTATCATGGATCTCGCGGCTTATATCGTTTAGTGTTTGCTCCTGGATCTCTATCTGCGTTTTAAGCATCTCCTGCTTAAATGAGGCTTTCAAATTTTCACGTTCAAGCAGGTTTTTATTCTGTTTTTTTTGGTACATGAGCATAAAGCTAACCATGAACACCCCTAACAGAAGCAATAAAGCAGTGCCTGCTATTATTATGAGGATAAATTGTTCTTCCTGAAAAAGCATATAAAGGAAAATGAAAATAAGCCGTATAGCATTAATGAATTAAGATTTAACAATGTTATAGCTATCAGATAAAAATGATAATTGTTTTTATACACCATGAAGCTGAAACAAGAGTAATAAAATGTCATTGCCAAATAATAGAAAAAAATCCCCGTTATCGCCAAAAACGGGGGGTGTGATATTAATTCTATGTATTCGTCATTATCATCATTTAATAATCTACAGTAATAATCACAAACAAGCCAAAGGCCAAATATATTCTGTGTAACTATCGCGATAGTTGCTCTATGCCAGAAACCCTGAATGAAAAATATATCAATAAGCGTTAGCCCAACAATAACGCCCGCAGCTATATATACATACTTTTTTCGTTTTTTCCGATCATCAAATGACATGATGAACATTGTATAACAAATAAACTCCAGTATGTCATTGAAGTTATTACACCACGCATTGGTATGGTTAATAATAAGCAGTTGAAAAATAGCCGGATAATTATACAACACCCCAAAAGCTAAAAAGGGTAAGAACCATTTAAAATTTTTGTCAAGCGACTTATATGTGAATATACAGCATATAAAAGCCATCACAAACATTACATAATAAAGGGAATCAAGCATGAACGCTAAAATAATATATAATAGCATTCATGCGGCTTACAAATTTATCAGGATTGACATGTTGGGGGGCAATCCTTGCTTGATTTTAAAGCAGCTAACCCACTTATTGCCAGGCTTGCCACATCATCAGATTGAATTGCATCTACATGTTGATCTACACCTTTCCCGGCCACTGTGCCAACTATTGCTACCGATGTTTGATGCGGTGCATGTTTATGATCCGCGTCATGCACTCCAAAATGTATCCTTACACCGGTGGCTTCCAATGGTAAATTGCTGATGAATTCTTTCAATTTATCAAGCGGGATCCATGTTGATTCCGTGTCGTTAACACCATGATGATTGTCAATTATTGCTTTACGGGTACTTTTGTACCTTTCTACCATTTCTCTGGCGGTTTTTAAGTCAATAGGTTCCATATAATTGGGGGATTAAATTTAGCCTCCAATCTATATAATTATTGCTAAATATCACATCCGTCATTTCACCGTTTTTTATCCCGTTTAAACACGGTAAAAGTAACTGTCAACTTAAAACACAATACACTATATCATACGTTAAAAAGTCATGCGCAAGTTTTTACAAAAACTGTTAACTAAGCCGGTTGCCCGGTTGGCCGACAGGCTCTCGTCACGACCGGATAAGCAACGGGTTAACAGAGCGTTGAACCGGTTATACAAAAGCCTGCTAACCGGGTCGGGTAAAAAAGGCCTTTTAATACCCTTTGATGCAGAAAAAGGTAAATTCATTATCTTTTCTGATCAACACAAGGGAGCTCGGGACGATATGGATATCTTCGCCCTTGCCGAAAAAAACTATCTTACAGCGCTTGATTATTACCACGATCAGCAATTTTTCTACATCAATCTTGGCGATAGTGAGGAACTTTGGGAAAACCTGTTCATCACCATAAAAAAGCATAACAAAGCCACATTTGAAAGCGAGAAACGGTTCATACAACGTAAAGAATTTATGAAAATATTTGGCAATCATGATCTGTTTTGGGACAATGACCCTTTAGCGGCAGTTGGATTAAAGCAAATTTATGATGAAGTAATTAAGATCTATGAAGGAGCTGTACTACAAACAACAGTTAATGGTAAACCACTAAATATATTCATGACGCATGGCCACCAGGGCGATTTGCAAAGCGATGGCAACTGGTTCAGTAAATGGTTTGTATCCAATGTATGGGCACCTTTCCAGGCATATCTGAAGGTTAATATTAATACCCCGGCAAATAACGACTTGCTCAAAACAGATCATAACCGCATTATGTATGAATGGAGCCAGAGGCAAAAAAACACGCTGCTAATAACCGGGCACACACATCAACCGGTATTCAGGTCATTAACCCATCTCGAAAAACTGTATAACGATATCGCGAAAGCAAGGAAAGCCGGAGACGATAACCTGGCCGATGAACTAAATAAACAGATCGTTAACCGGCAAGTTAAGGGTGACGTGGCCCCCGATTTTAGCGCATGCGACCCAAGCTATTTCAATAGCGGCTGTTGTTGTTATGATGACGGCGATATAACAGGCATTGAAATTGCCGATGGCCAAATCCGCTTAATTAAATGGGAATATAACGCACAAAACCAAAGTGAAAGGATAATACTGGAGGAGTGCAGGCTGGAAGAGTTGCTTTGAGTGAGAGGTGAAAGGGTAAAGGCGAAAGGCAGAGCAGTTAGATAACAGAAAATCATGCTAATCCTCCAATCCTAAAAATCATGGTTCAGAAAAATCATCGTAATCAAAAAATCAACGGTCACCCTTCCAGCATAAAAACAAAAAGCTCTTTAGGGCCGTGGGCGCCTAATACCAGTGTTTTTTCAATGTCAGCCGTACGGCTTGGGCCGGTTACCGTGCTGATCATAGATGGCAGTTGGTTGCCATATTTGGTTTTGATGAGTTTAAAACCATCTTTTAAGTCCATAACCATTTGCGAAGTATAAGCCAGTACAATATGCACCGATGGATAGATGCTTAACCTGCGGCCGGCCATATTACCGTTTGAAAGCAGGATGCTTCCGTTACGGGCAATCAAAGCCTCGCAAAGAGTAAAACCAACTTCGGCTTGTTCAAAGTCTTTATCGGTTTCGTAGTGCGGGTATTCAAACTGGTTCAGGATCTCCTGCAACTTAGGTTCCCAGCAGTAAATTTTATGCCATTTACGTTCTTCGGCAAGGGTAAGCAGGTTTTCAATAAATTGCAGCTCATCCTCACAAAAAACAAACTGGCCTGCTACGTTGGTAAACTGTTCGGCGAAGACCACCTCGGGCATTTCATCCGTTGCAGGATAAAGGGGCTGATCTTCCAGCTGAGGGTATGGGTTATCCCTTTTCTCCAAAAGCGCTTTCCTGATTTTTTTAAGCAGTTTTTCTTTTGATGTAGTGATATCCCTCATAACTAAAAAAGCAAAGCCACCAGCTTTGCCGGTGGCTTTGTGTTATAATTTAAAAATTAAAGTTTCGGATCTTCGCTTTCTATTCTTGAAAGTTCAGGATTAGTCAGCGAGTCTGGAATAGCATTGTTATCCACATCCGGATTTAATGCAGCTTCACCGTTTACAAACTTATCATAAGTTGTGCGCTCATCAAACGGACGCTTACCCAGGATTTCTTCCAAATCACTTTGGAACAACACTTCTTTTTCCAGTAACTTCTGAGCTATCTTTTCAAGGCCGTCACGTTTAGCATTCAGCAAGTCTTTGGTTTTTTGATAAACCACATCAACCAGCTTTCGTACTTCAGCGTCAATCATTTCGGCTGTAGTATCTGAGTATGGCTTATTAAATTGGTATTCGCCCTGCGGATCATAGAACGATACATTACCAACGCTATCGTTCATACCATAAATTTTGGTCATGGCATAAGCAAGCTTAGTAATACGCTCCAAATCGCTCAGTGCACCGGTAGAGATTTTACCGAAAACGATGTCTTCAGCAACACGCCCCCCCATAGATACGCTCATTTCGTCAAGCAATTGCTCGGTAGTGTACAAAAACTGCTCTTTTGGCAGATATTGGGCATAACCTAAGGCAGCGACACCACGAGGAACGATAGATACCTTAACCAACGGATCGGCATGTTCCAGGAACCAGCCAGCAATAGCATGACCTGCTTCGTGGTAAGCAACAATACGCTTTTCTTCGGGAGAGATGATTTTATTCTTCTTCTCCAAACCACCGATAACGCGATCAATAGCATCCTGGAAATCGGTCATATCAACCGCCTCTTTGTTTTTACGGGCAGCAATCAGCGCAGCTTCGTTACAAACGTTAGCAATTTCAGCGCCCGCGAAACCCGGGGTTTGTGCCGATAATTTTTTTGCATCAACACCATCAGATAATTTGATAGGTTTCAGGTGAACTTTGAAGATCTGCTCACGACCAATCAAATCCGGTTTATCGATAGATACCTGCCTGTCGAAACGTCCCGGACGCAATAAGGCTGAATCCAGTACATCCGGGCGGTTGGTAGCAGCTAAGATAATAATGCCTGAATCGGTACCGAAACCATCCATCTCAACCAGTAACTGGTTCAGGGTGTTTTCTCGTTCATCATTACCGCCTACAATATTGTTTTTACCACGTGCACGGCCAATAGCGTCGATCTCATCAATAAAAATGATACATGGCGCTTTATCTTTAGCCTGACGGAACAGATCACGTACGCGTGATGCACCCACACCTACAAACATCTCCACAAAGTCTGATCCTGAAAGGGAGAAGAAAGGCACCTGAGCTTCGCCTGCAACAGCTTTGGCCAATAAGGTTTTACCGGTACCCGGCGAACCTACCAATAGCGCGCCTTTAGGGATTTTACCACCCAGGTTAGTATATTTCTTCGGATTTTTAAGGAAATCGACAATTTCCATTACCTCCTGCTTGGCTTCTTCCAAACCGGCAACATCATTAAATGTAACAGTTACCTGGGCTTCTTTATCAAACAGGGTAGCTTTTGATTTACCGATGTTAAAGATTTGGCCGCCCGGACCACCGCCCGAACCACCGCTCATGCGGCGCATGATAAAGATCCATACACCGGCAAATAATATCACCATGATAACGCCCTGTACCAGCCAGTTTGATAACAGGCTTTCATGTCCCTGTTCAAATTGTAAAGATACTTTTTGGTCATCAGGTACATCTTTTTGAGCATCGGCAATAGACTTTTTCAGGCTTTCATAAGAAGCATCTGTAAAAGTAAACTGTGGACCGCTATTGGTACTGGTATTAAAAAAGTTTTTGTCTTTAGATACGTTACTGGCAAAATATGGCTTTGACAAGCTTTGTTGTTTGATGTAAACATCTGCCATTACCAGATCGCCGCTTTTATAAGCTACAATTTTTTGAACATCATTTGTACGAAGCATGTTTGCCTCAAATTCCTGGAAAGTAACCGGTTTGCCCGATCCGCCGTTTAACAAGGCCGGAATCAATAAAAAGGCCAAAATAACAATACCATATAGCCACATGATATTAAATTTGGGCGGTTTTGGTGAGGGCTTCTTGTTCACAATTTTACGGATAGGTCTTGGATTTTCTGATTTAGAATCTTTAATATCTTTCATTTCTTTTTACGAGCTCAAACTTACAATCTATAATTTAAATTTTACGCGGTAACAGTAAGACTATGCGTTGAGCCTTTTTGTGACGGATGTTTATGCACTTTTATAATATTTAATATCTGCATCGCCCCACAAATCTTCCACTCCATAAAACTCACGTTTATCGGTCCTGAACACGTGGATCACAACATCCACATAATCAAGCAGTATCCACTCGCCATACTCAAAACCCTCTTTGCGCCAGGGCTCGGTTTGGGTGGCTTTGAAAATTTCATCCTCAATGCTATTTGCTATAGCTTTTACCTGTGTCGACGAATCAGCATGACAGATCACGAAATAATCTGATACCGAACTGAATATATTACGAAGGTCTAACCTAATAATATCATTGCCTTTTTTTTCCTGGATACCATGTATTGCCAACTCTGAAATATAGGCAGATTCACTTAACACTTTGTTTTTTACCATCAAAAAGAATTAGTTTTGAACGTTTTTGAGTATAAAATTATTACACTTTGCAAAATAACATATTTTCAGGATTATTTGTTGGTCAAAATTTAGTAACAATTAAACAAGTTGACTCAACAAATAGTTTTCTTAAAAATCTACTGTCAAATTCCAAGCCAGTACCCGAAGGTACGGTCATTATGGCAGAAGAGCAATACGCCGGCCGGGGCCAGCAACAAAATACCTGGCATAGCGAACCCGGAAAAAACCTTACTTTCAGCCTTTTATTAAAACCCCATTTTTTACCCGTTGATGCCCAGTTTGATTTGAACCGTGCGGTAAGTTTAGGGGTGTATGATGCCCTGCATCTATTATTAGGTGATGAGCTAAAAATTAAATGGCCTAATGACATTTACTATGCCGACAGGAAACTGGGTGGCATGCTCATCGAAAATACTATACAGGGCGGGCAGCTCAAAGACTCGGTTATTGGCATTGGTTTAAATATAAACCAGGAAAATTTTCCGCCCGGCGCCTCAAACGCCACCTCTGTAAAGCAAATCTTACAAAAGGATTATGATTTAACACTGTTATTATCGGAAATTTGCAACAAGCTTGAAGTATACTACCTGAAACTGAAGGCCGGACAAATTGATTTTGTAAGGAATAGTTACTTAAGCCGACTGTACTGGTTAAACGAGGTTAAAAGTTTTGAGTCAAACAGCGGGCAGTTCAATGGCATTGTAAAAAATGTACTGCCTAATGGCTTGCTGGTTATTGAAGATACTAACGGACAGCAATTAGAGTTTAACCTTAAAGAATTGAAATTTTTAAATAAATAATAAAGTAAAGCACAAATGAAGAAACTATTGGTATTGGTAACCGCGCTTATCATCAGCGTTGGCGCTTACGCTCAGATCGAATCGCCGGTGAGGTGGTCATACGCGGCAAAAAAGGTAAATGACAAAGAAGCTGTAGTATTTTTAAAAGCAACGATACAAAGCGGCTGGCACATTTACTCACAAACCGTAAAAGATGGCGGCCCCATCAAAACCTCATTTGACTTTACCCCATCAAAATTATATGCTGCTATTGGTAAAACTACCGAACCTACCCCGGTAACCAAGTATGAAAAAGCATTCAGCATGAATGTTAGCTACTTTGAAAAGGAAGTTGTTTTTAGCCAAAAAATCAGTTTAAAATCACCCAAAGCAACAGCAGTTACCGGCAAACTAACCTACATGACCTGTAACGATATGAAATGCCTGCCACCAGAAGATGTTGATTTCACTATCCCTTTAGGTAAATAATTCAGCACACCTTAAAAGTAGTCATGAAATTATTAAATAAAGGTGCTTACCTGCGCGCCGGGCTTATCACATTAATTACCCTGATTGTTCTTAATATAGCCGGAGCAAACCCGGCTCATGCTGTGCAAAAAAAAGCAGCCGATACTTCGGTATCAGCAGCGGATGTCACATTTACAGATATTCCTACCGCAGCAGATAGCATAGCTATCAGGAAAAAGCAAGCCGATTCGGTAAAAAAGGCAGAAGCCGCAAAAACATCAAAGACGCCCGCAGCTGCTTCAAAAACAGCAGAAAAACCAAAATCACTTTGGCAAATCTTTATTGAAGGTTTACTGGGTGGCTTTACCGCGGTAATTTTGCCTTGTATTTATCCTTTACTGCCTTTAACAGTAAGCTTTTTTACCAAAAAAAGCGGCAGCAAAAGCAAAGCTGTTATGCAATCGCTCATTTATGGGGTATCAATCATTGTAATTTATGTTACACTGGGCTTGCTGATCTCCATCATATTTGGCTCGGATGCACTAAACGAACTGGCAACGAACGGTATATTTAATATTTTCTTCTTTTTGCTGCTCATTGTATTTGGTATTTCCTTTTTGGGCGCATTTGAAATCACACTACCAAGTTCGCTGGCTAATAAGCTGGATGCAAATTCGGATAAAGGCGGCCTTGCAGGTATCTTCTTTATGGCTTCAACATTGGTTGTTGTTTCGTTTTCCTGTACAGGTCCTATTATAGGAACATTGCTGGTTGATGCAGCCTCAAAAGGTGATCGCCTTGGCCCGGCAATGGGTATGTTCGGCTTTTCTCTGGCTTTAGCACTGCCTTTTACCATATTCGCTTTATTCCCTTCAGCACTAAAAACGCTTCCGAAATCGGGCGGATGGCTTAATAGCGTTAAAGTTGTATTGGGTTTCCTTGAACTGGCATTTGCTTTGAAGTTTTTATCAAACGTTGATTTGGCTTATCACTGGAACTGGTTTGACCGGGAAATATTTTTATCGTTGTGGATAGCCATTGGCTTACTGATCGGGCTTTACCTGATTGGCAAGATCAAGTTTTCGCATGATAGCGATGTAAAATTCCTTACTATTCCGCGCACGTTCCTGGCTATAATCGTATTTGCGTTTGTTATTTATATGATCCCGGGCTTGTGGGGTGCGCCTTTAAAATCTATTAGTGCGTTTTTACCTCCGGAGGCTACCCAGGATTTTAACCTGTCAGCTATTCCTGATGGTTCTGGTTCATCAACAGCAAGTCCATCAGCGGCCATACCCGCGAGCATTGGCGAACGCAAGTATGCTGCCAACTATACCCGCATCAAAACCAAAGGGTTGGATGCATGGTATGATTACGATCAAGCTTTACAGGTATCAAAGGCCCTGCATAAACCGATACTCATTGACTTTACTGGCTTTAACTGTGTTAACTGCCGTAAAATGGAAGCCAACGTATGGTCAGATCCGCAGGTGTTTAGCCGCATTAAAAATGATTTTGTGCTACTGCAGCTGGTAGTTGATGACAAAGCAGAATTGCCTGCGGCGGAACACTTTGTATCAGATTACAGCGGTAAAAAGATCACTACACTTGGCGGTAAATGGAGCAACCTGGAGGCGCAACGCTTCAATTCAAATTCGCAGCCATTATACGTAATGCTTGATAGTGATGGCAACTTACTTAAAGATGCATCGGGTGCAGAAATACCGACATCGCCGGCAAATTATGACATTGCCAGTTATCTTAAATTTTTAGACAGTGGCGTAGCTGCTTACAAAAAATAGGGATCGGGTTCAAAAAATAAGTGTAAATTCGCGCAAAATTCAAATTCCGCGTTTTATTGGTTAAGCGCGGCGTTTGAATAACGAACAATATTTACAACCCTAATTAGTTATGAATAGGTTAGCCTGTTTATAACCGAAACAAAAAAATGACTCAGATCAAAAATATCGGCGTTTTTACTTCGGGTGGTGATGCACCCGGAATGAATGCTGCCATAAGGGCGGTGGTACGTGCCGCCATGTATTACGGAATTGAAGTCACGGGGATCCGCCGTGGTTACGACGGTATGGGCAAAGGTGATTTTTTTACCATGAACCGTAAATCCGTTTCAAACATTATCCAGCGTGGTGGCACAATCCTTAAAACTGCAAGGTGTGATGAATTCAGAACATCCGAAGGTCGTAAGGCAGCATATGAGCACCTGGTAAAAAATAAAGTTGACGCATTGGTAGCCATTGGCGGCGACGGTACTTTTACCGGCGCTAAAGTTTTTGGCAGCGAGTATGATATTCCGGTGGTCGGCTTACCAGGTACAATTGACAATGACCTTGTGGGCACCGATTTTACCATTGGTTACGATACCGCCATTAACACCGTTGTTGACGCCGTTGACAAGATCAGGGATACTGCAGAATCACATGACCGTTTATTTATTGTTGAAGTAATGGGCCGCGACTCGGGCCTTATCGCTTTACGTACCGGTATTGCTACCGGTGCCGAGGCTATCCTGATTCCCGAAAGCAAAACCGGGCTCGAAGGTTTGTTAAACCGCCTTGAATTTGGCCGTAAAGATAAAACATCGCGTATAGTAATTGTTGCCGAGGGTGAAGATGCGGGCGGCGCGTTTGAAGTGGGCAGGTTAGTGCAGGAAAAGTTCCCTAATTATGATACCCGGATCTCTATTTTAGGTCACATACAACGCGGCGGAGCACCAAGCTGTATGGACAGGGTATTGGCAAGCCGTGTCGGCGCTGCTGCAGTTGAAGCTTTGAGAGATGGGCATCGCAACGAAATGATAGGCCTCATCAATGGTGAAATTGCTTATACCCCGTTTGAGCATGCTATTAAACACCACCAGGGCATTGATCCAAACATGATTAAACTGGTTGAAATGCTCTCTATGTAATTTAAGCTAAAACGATAAATAAAAACAGCCCCGCCTTAATCAAGCCGGGGCTGTTTTATTTGGCAATGGTGCTGTCAACAACAAGCCTTATCGCTGTATCAATTTCGGCACTCACGGTAAACAGGTGCGCTATGATCTCCCTATTTTCGGGGTTAAAGAAATCTTCATGGTCCATTAAGCTG
>JGI24737J22298_10000208_pt1 | contig 19118 bp, 18 predicted proteins | sample KBSCornC3_FD_22298 | JGI IMG/M metagenome (IMG submission 22298) | reverse complement strand
AGCCGCAAACTCCAATCCGGCGCGAAGGCATATTCGGCCCCAGCGCCGGCGGCCCAGCCGAGCCGCGTATTCAAAATCTTTTCATTGTTGCCGATGGCCGGCATGTTGAGAAAACGTTCGCCAGCGAAAGCCAATCCACCGGTCGCGTAGAGCAGCCAATGACCGGAGGCGTAGCCGAGACGGGCGCGAATCGCGGCCATGTAATCAGTTTGCTCGATCACGCTTGTATTGGCTGTCGCGAGCGAAGAGACGATCGAGTTCGATATCAGCGCATTGGGAAAGCTGATGTCGCCCTCGATGCCGACCACGAGGCCTGAGGAAAGCTGCCGGTTGTAGCCAGCCTGCACACCGCCGATCATGCCGCCGAAATCGGAATTGGCGACGACAGGCGCAGGATCGGTGAGGAGTGCGCGGGAATTGCCACGGCCAAAGCCTGAATGCGCGCCGATATAAATTCCGCTCCAGTCGAAGACAGTCTGCTCGGGCGTCGTCTTGAGAGCCTTCACCGGCAGCTTGACGGCAGGTTCGGCGGCCGCAGCTCCACTGATCAGACAAAACAGGACGCCGCCTTTGGCCACTCGTCGCGTGAACCGCACCGGATCGGGCCAGAGTCGGCGGCTTCGGGGAAAATTTTGTCGCATCATATTATTGCTATCGGAAATCGGCGGCTGCCGATCAATGGGCTGTTCTCGGACTTATTGCAACTCATTTCCATTTGCAATAAGAAGGAGCCTTCTCGGTCTAATTGCCGCAGGCCGGTGACAAGTGTGCAACATCCAAAAGCAATTGGCCCGCCCGGGGGGACCTCCGGGCGGGCCGTGTTCGGCACGGGGTGGATGAGGCGCCCGCGCCGGACGCGTGATCCACATCAAATCTGGTCGGGTAACGCTCAGTAATAATTGCAGGTGCGTACCCGGCCGACATAGTTACCGAAGGCATCGAATTGCGGCACCCACCCGCAGCGGCGGTAGCCGGGGTAATAGCCATAGCCTTCACTGGCGGCGATGGTGCTGCCTACGATAGCGGCGCCGACCAGGCCTGCACCGACGCCCCAACCGAGCCCATAGGGCCTGGCTTCGGCAGGGGTGGTGGTCGAAACCATGCTGGCGGTAGCGGTCAAGGCGACGAGTGCAGCAGCGGCAATTGTGGTTTTGAGAGACATGATGAACTCCATCCGGTTAGTGGCGATCCTGGATTAGGTCGCGCATGCCCGTTGGACGGAGAATCGGCAAAGCCGGTTCGAGGCCCAGCGCCGGATTTTTTCAAGTCGCATGGTAAAAAAAGCCGGCGGCGCTTTGAACCTTTGAGAGGCGAATCCACTCTAAGGCGATGGCTCGCTCGAAAGCGTGCCCGCGTCGAACCGGTCGAGATCGGCCAGCAATTCGCAGAACGCGGCCGCTCCATTGTTCAGGAGCTGCTCGCCCTTTGCCGCCGAACCCAGGGTCGCATCGCCCACGGCGCCGCAGTCGTTCAGATCCTGCGCCTGCCATGCCAAGGGAGCGGGTCGTTGTGTCGACAATCGGCGATAATCTTTTTCCATGACAATGGAGCGCGATGGGAAGTTCGCGATCGCCGCCTGTTCGACATGCTGCGGATAGCGCGCCAGCATGATCGAGGTTTCAACAGCGCCGCCGTGAATGCCGTACCGCACCTCTTCTGCAGGAAATAAATGCTCAGCGCCGCTGAGGCGGGACCAGGCGGTGGTCACCGCCGCCATTTGCCATTGTGCGCGCAACTCTTGCGCCACCAATGTCATCGCCGCGCTATTGCCGCCATGGCTTGTGACCATCACGATTTTTTTCAGGCCGGCGCGGGCGAGGCTTCCGCCGATCTCCATCCAGCTCCGGATCGCGACCTCCGGGGGCAAACTGAGCGTGCCCGGATAGTCGATATGCTCGGTCGAAATCCCGATCGGCTGAACGGGCAGGAACGCTACTGGAAGGGTCTTTGGCAGAAGCTCTCGAACCCGTGCCAGATAGGCCTCGGCGATCATGCTGTCGGTCCCAAGCGGCAGATGCGGGCCATGCTGTTCGGTGGCCGCCAAGGGCAACACCGCGATCCACCGCGCCGGCGTGGCGCCGGACAGTTGCGGCCAACGCAAGGTGGCCCAGTCGCGAGATGAATCGATCGGTGTCATGGCGTCGATATTTCTTTCCGCCCGCGCGCAAGGTATCGTCGCCGGCATTTCCTAAAGCCCATCATGGGCCAGAACGATCAGCGGAGTCCAATCATGAAACCGGCCCTTCTGCGGCGAGCGTTAACGGCGGTCATACTCGCCCTGTTCGGGAGCATGGGTGCGGCCGCGGGGCAGGCGCTCGACAAGGTGTCGTTCGGGACCAATTGGGTGGCCGAGGCCGAGCATGGCGGATTTTTCCAGGCCGTGGCGGATGGCACTTACGCCAAATACGGGCTGGACGTGACGATCGTGCCCGGAGGGCCGAACAACAACAACCGGATGTTGCTGATTGCCGGCAAGCTCGATTTCTTTATGAGCGCCAATACGCTGCAATCCTTTGACGCCATCGCCAACAATGTGCCGGTCGTGGCGGTGGCGGCGATCTTTCAGAAAGATCCGCAGGTGCTCTTGACGCATCCGGAGCTGAAGATCACCAAGCTGGAAGAGCTGAAACCGCTGACCTTGCTGGTCTCCAAGGAGGGCATTAGCAGCTACTTCCAATGGCTGAAATCCGAGTATGGCTTCAGCGAAGCCAAGGTGAAGCCTTATACGTTCAATCCACAGCCCTTTCTTGCCGACCTGCATAGCGCGATGCAGGGCTATGTGACATCCGAGCCGCTGGCGATCGAGAAACAGGCCAAGTTCAAGCCGAACGTCATCCTGCTGGCCGATTACGGCTTTAACGCCTATTCGACACTGATCGAAACCCGCCAGGAAGTGATCGACAAGAAGCCGGACCTGGTGCAACGCTTTGTCGATGCCTCGATCATCGGTTGGTACCATTATCTCTATGGCGATAACTCGCCCGGCAACGCCCTGATCAAGAAATTCAATCCGGAGATGACCGACGATCTCCTGGCCTATTCGGTCACCAAGATGAAGGAATATGGCATTGTCGATTCCGGAGATACGCTGCGCGATGGCATTGGCGCGATGACGGATGCGCGGATCGCGGGCTTCTATGCGAAGATGGTACAGGCTGGCGTGGTGAAGAGCGATATCGACTATCGCAAGGGCTATACGCTTCGTTTCGTCAACAAGGGTGTCGGCGTCGATCTGCGACCGAACAAATAGACGGACCACATTCGGCGTACGCCGGAGCTCTGATGGTGAATTCCGAGGATTCGAAGCGGCCGGCTGTCGCTGAGCCGGCACTGGGGCAGGCGGACGTGGTCAGCCTGTGCGACGTCACCAAGTCCTATCCCAACGGACTTCTCGCCCTTGGGCCCCTTAGTCTCTCGATTGCGCGCGGTGAGTTCGTGTCCCTGCTCGGACCGTCGGGCTGCGGAAAATCCACCGCCTTGCGCCTGATCGCGGGCCTGATGGCACCGACCTCCGGCCGTGTCGAACTGGCCACGCCGGCAGCGCGTCAAATCGGCCACGGTATCGGTTTTGTGTTTCAGGAGCCGACCCTGATGCCGTGGGCAAGCGTTCGCGACAATGTCGGGCTGCCATTGAAGCTCGGGCGTCTACCGACGACCGAAGCTCATTCTCGCATCGAAGCTTCGCTGCGGCAGGTCGGACTTGCCGAATTTGCCGAGGCGTTTCCACGCGAGTTGTCGGGGGGGATGAAAATGCGTGTCTCGCTGGCGCGGGCGCTGGTGACCGATCCGGACATTCTGCTGATGGATGAACCGTTCGCCGCTCTGGATGAGATCACGCGCTTCCAGCTCAATAATGACCTTCTGACGCTGTGGCGGGCGCTGCGCAAGACCATCATCTTCGTCACCCATTCGGTATTTGAATCCGTCTATTTGTCGCAACGTATTCTGGTGATGACGCCGCGTCCCGGACGGATTGGCGCCTGCTTTGATATCGCGACGTCGGCGCCGCGGACCGAAGAGTTCCGAACCTCGCCCGAATACGTCGCCTATTGCCGCGAGGTGTCGGCCGCGCTGCTTCCCAGGGAGCGCCCATGACATCCGTACCGCCGCCAGGCCCGATCGCCCCCGTCGTGAATCCGGCGCCGGCTCCGGAGGCCGGCTCACGCTGGGCGCGAATTCTGATGCCGGTCGTCGTGCTGGTCGCGGGTCTCCTGCTCTGGGAGTGGGTGATCCGGGTGAACCAGATCCAGCCTTACGTGCTGCCCGCGCCTTCCGCGGTGCTGCAGACATTGGCGACGGACTGGCCGGTGCTGTGGCCGTCGCTGATGACCACGCTGTTGACGACACTGGAAGGTTTTATCGCGGCTGCGTTTGGCGGCATCGCGCTGGCATTGCTGTTTCACCAGTCGCGCTGGGTCGAATATTCCCTGTTTCCCTATGCGGTGGTGCTGCAGGTCACGCCGGTCATTGCCATTGCGCCGCTATTGTTGATTTATCTTCCGCAGCAGACGGCGGTGATCGTCTGCGCCTGGATCGTTGGTTTCTTTCCGGTGCTGTCCAACACCACGCTCGGGCTCAATTCGGTCGATCGCAATCTCGGTGGCCTGTTCCGCCTGTACGGCGCTTCGCGGCTGCAAACCTTGCGCTATCTGGAATTGCCCGCCGCACTCCCGTTCATTCTTGGGGGATTGCGGATCGCCGGTGGCTTGTCGCTGATCGGTGCGGTCGTCGCCGAAATCGCCGCCGGCACCGCCGGAGCAGGCTCAGGCCTTGCGTACCGGATCGCGGAATCCGGCTACCGTCTAAACATTCCGCGCATGTTCGCAGCCCTACTCTTGCTTTCAGTCGCCGGGATTGTCATCCATGCGGTGCTGGCGTTAGCCTCTCATCTCATGCTGCGGCGTTGGCACGAGAGTGCGCTGGCTCGGGAGGATTGATGTCGGCGGGAATCATACCCTCGGAGCGGGTGCATCTGTTGGTCTATGGACCGAGCAAGCCCCATATCGAGAAGGCCTTCTCGGATCAGTTCGTGTTGCACGTCGCCGAAAATGTCAGCGATCTGGAGCGCCTGTCCCCCGAACTTTTGGCCGATATCCGTGGCATGGCGGTGACCTTCATGGTTCCAGCCAGCGCGCCGGTGCTCGCGCGTTTTCCAAAGCTCGAAATCATCTCGAGCTTTGGCGTCGGCTACGATCATGTCGATAGCGCCTATGCGCGAGAACATGGCATCGTGGTGACCCATACGCCGGACGTGCTGACCGAAGAGGTGGCCGATTTCACCCTCGGTCTTCTGACTGCCACGCTGCGTGAATTCATCAAGGCCGATCGTTATCTCCGCTCCGGCCTGTGGCGCACGCAGGCCTATCCATTGAGCGTAGGATCCTTGCGCGATCGTAAGGTCGGAATCGTCGGCATGGGCCGGATCGGGCAGGCGATCGGGCGCCGGCTGGAAGCGGCGCGCGTACCGGTGGTTTATCATTCGCGCAACCCGGCGAAGGACGTGGTCCATACGCACTATCCCCATCTGATCGAGATGGCGAAGGCGGTCGATACGATGGTGGTGATCGTGCCCGGCGGGGAGGCGACCCGTCACCTCATCAATGCCGAGGTGCTCCAGGCGCTCGGTCCCCGCGGGGTCCTCATCAATGTCTCACGCGGTTCAGTGGTCGATGAGGCGGCTTTGATCGTGGCCCTGAAATCGGGAACCATTCTGACGGCAGGGCTTGATGTGTTTGCCGACGAACCGAATGTGCCGGACGAATTGCGCGCCATGCAAAATCTCGTATTGCTGCCCCACATTGGCTCGGCATCGCGTGTGACGCGCCATGCGATGGACCAACTCGTGGTCGACAATCTGAAAGCGTGGTTTGCCGGCAAGATGCCGTTGACGCCGGTGCCGGAAACCCCCGTAAAGGGCCGTCAATGACCGGTCGCTTTACCTGCGGACTGCTGTTTGTTCTGGCCGGCTTGACCAGCGTCGCGCCAGCAGGCGCGCAGGATGCGACCTCCTTGAAAAAGAACATGATCGGGCAGTGGGAACTTGCAACCACCGAGCGNAGCAAGACCTGTGTAATTACGCTCAAGCCTGACAGCGTCGGGTCCGGCCTGAAGCTTGATCTCGAACGAGGTTGCGCGGCGGCACTTCCGTTCACCAAGGACATCGCCGCTTGGGATGTCAGAGGGCTCGATCTGGTCCGTCTGCAGGATGCAAGCGGACAGCCGGTGATTGATTTCACCGAGGTGGAAAGCGGAATCTTCGAAGGCGTTCGCTCTGGCGAGGGCGTGTATATCCTGCAAAACCTGGCGGCGGCCCGCTCGCTCGCCAAGTCGATGGACCAGATGATCGGTGATTGGACGATGGTTCGGGGCAATGCGCGGCGGCATTGCCGTTCACCAAGGACATCGCCGCTTGGGATGTCAGAGGGCTCGATCTGGTTCGGCTTCAGGATGCAAGCGGACAGCCGGTAATTGATTTTACCGAGGTGGAAAGCGGAATCTTCGAAGGCGTTCGCTCCGGCGAGGGCGTATATATCCTGCAAAACCTGGCGGCGGCCCGCTCGCTCGCCAAGTCGATGGACCAGATGATCGGTGATTGGACGATGGTTCGGGGCAATGGCCAGGCCGTCTGCGGGCTCACGCTCACCAACACCGATGCCGGCCAGGATAATTTTCAGGTGTTCCTGAAGCCCAGATGCGAGCCCGCGATCGCGGCGTTTGCGCCGACGCAATGGCGACTGGAGCATGGGCAAATTCTGCTGATGTCAGCCAAAGGCGAGACCTGGCAGTTCGAGGCCGACGATAACGCGCAGTGGCGGCGGGTTCCGGATACCGGCGATCCCCTGATTATGCTGCGGGAGCAGTAGTCGGGCTTAAATCCAGCTACGACTTCTTGGTCCAGGCGGCTCGCTCCGACGACAGGGTAATGCCGCCATCCACGTAGAAATCCGCGCCCGTCGAATACGAGCTCTGATCGGACGCCAGGAACACGGTCATCCGAGCCGCTTCCTCCATGCTGCCAAAGCGGTTCAGCGCCACGCGTGCCCGAGCGGTGGCGCGTCGATCCGCGCTCCAGTGCCGCTGGAGCGGCGGAGTGTCGATGATGCCAGGCACCAGTGCGTTGACGCGAATCCCGAGCGGCGCCAGCTCGATCGCCGCCGACTGGGTCATGCCCCGCACCGCGGCTTTGGTGCTGCTATAGGCGATTGCGCCGGCGGCGCCGCGAACGCCGACATGGCTCGATACGTTGATGATGGAGCCGCCACCGCGGCGAGTCATTGGATCGATCGCGGCACGAATGCCCAGGAACACGCTGATCTGGTTAATCTGGATCATGTTCACGTAGTACTCGGCGGTGACGTCCTTGATGGTGCGGTAGCCGGCGATCCCGGCGGTATTGACCAGCACATCGAGGCCGCCCCATTTTGCAACTGTGTCGTCGATCAGCGTTGTCCAGCTTTTCTCGTCGCGCACGTCGAGATATCGATATACCGCATGGCTCCCGAGTTTGGCGGCCAACTCCTTGCCGGCCTCTTCCGCCACATCGGCAATCACGACCTTGGCGCCTTCGGCGACGAAATGTTCGACCTGGGCGCCGCCAATGCCGCCGGCGCCACCGGTAACAATCGCAATTTTGTTCTCAAGCAATTTCACGAGGGCGTCGGTCCTTTCGATCACAATCGCAGCGCCATCGGAGCCAAGCTGGGGGTGACGATTATCATGACTTAATCTTGGAAGGTGTGGCGAAGGGGCTTGTCTTCACCAAGCTCAAGATCTCTTGGGAAGAGGCGAACGTCCGGACGAAAGGGCAACGCCGCCGTCAACATAGAAGTCCGCACCGGTGGAATAGGAGCTCTGGTCGGAAGCCAGGAACACGGTCATGCGCGCCGCTTCGTCCATCCTTCCAAACCGCCCCATGGCAATACTTCCCATCGACTGAGCTCTTCGCTCGGCCGCCCAGCCCTGGACTGGCGGCGTGTCGATCACGCCAGGCAAAAGCGAATTAACGCGAATGCCGAGCGGCGCCAGCTCGATTGCGGCCGATTGCGTCATGGCGCGCACGGCGAACTTGGTGCTGCTATAGGCCATCGCGCCCGGCGCTGCGCGAACGCCAGCATAACTGGAAACGTTGATGATCGAGCCGCCACCGCGCTGGGTCATCGGGTCGATCGCGGAACGAATACCCAGGAACACGCCGATCTGATTGATCTGGATCATGTTCATGTACCGCTCGACCGTGAGGTCCTTGATACTGCGCGTGCCCGCGATCCCAGCGGTATTGACCAGCACATCAAGGCCGCCCCACCGCGCCAGCGTTGCCGCAACGAGATCAGCCCAGCTTTTCTCGTCGCGCACATCGAGCGTGTGATAGACCGCGTTGGTGCCGAGCCTGGCAGCGAGGGCTTGTCCTGCCTCTTCCGCCAAATCGGCGATCACGACTCTGGCGCCTTCAGCAACGAAATGTTCGACCTGTGCGCTGCCGATGCCGCCAGCGCCGCCGGTGATGATCGCAACCTTGTTCTCGAGCAGCTTCACGGATCGTCTCCCGTTGAATGATGGTGGTCTCGTCAACGCAAGCCAAGGCCGCGCGCAATCACGCCACGGAGTACCTCGGTCGTTCCGCCCTGGATCGTGAGCTTCGGTGCTGTCTTGATCTCGAAATCGAGGCTCTGCGCGAAGGTGCTGTCCTCGAGATCGAGCAGAGAGGCGAGCTCCCGAACCTGATGGGGAAGTAACTGCTCCCAAACGGTGCCGAGATCCTTCACGGCCGCCGCCTCGACGACCGGCTCGCGTCCGGCCTCCAGCATGCTGGCGACGGAAACGGACATGCGGCGCAGCGCGTGCAATTCCGCGACAAGCCGTCCGATACCGACGGTGACCCGCGCCCCAGGGTTCTTGCCGGCCACGCGAACGAACTGGCGAAGCACATTGAAGTTCTCGAGAAACCGCTCGGGTCCCGAGCGCTCGTAGGCAAGCTCGCTGGTTGCCTGCTTCCATGCGCCATCGATTTCACCGATCACATAGTGGTCGGGAATGAATGCGTTGTCGAAGATGACTTCGTTGAAGTCGCGCTGACCCGTCATTTGCCGGATCTGCCGGCAGGTGATGCCGGGCGTCTTCATGTCGACCAGGAATGAAGTCAGGCCATGGCGCCGGTTTTCCTTGGTGGAAGGCGATGTCCGGAACAGGCCGATCATGTAATCCGATCGATGGGCGTAGCTGGTCCAGACCTTCGAGCCGGTAATGGACCAGCCGCCATCTACCTTGGTGGCGCGCGTCCGGGCGGCGAAGAGATCGGAGCCGGAATTAGGTTCGCTCATGCCAATGCAGAACCCGGCCTCGCCGCGCACGATCCGCGGCAGAACTTCCTGCTTGATGCGCTCGTCGGCGTAACGGATCAGCGTGGGTCCGCTTTGCCGGTCGGCAACGAAGAACTTCATGACCGGCGCATTGGCGACGCGCATCTCTTCGGTCACCACGTAACGCTCCAGGAAGCTGCGCTCCTGACCACCATATTTCTTGGGCCAGGTCATGCCGATCCAGCCGCGTTGCCCGACGCGCCGGGCAAACGCGTCGGCATTTTCGCCGCCCGAGTCGGTCTTGTTGGGATCGAAGACGCCGGCCGCAATCTCGTCGGCCAGGAAAGCCCGGACTTCCTTACGCAATTCCTGGCAGTAAGCGGGAAGCCGAAGCGCGTCGAACTGAAGTGTTGTCATTTTGCGCCTCCCCTCAACGCGAAGCCAGTAAGGGCCAAAGTTCATCGGCGCCGTTGGCCGCGATACGCTCCCCGAGCTTGAGACTCCAGAACGTCTCGTTGCCGAATTCATCGCGCCAGGAGAGCATCCTCAGGGTAAAGCGATGGAGGATGTGTTCCTCGGTAAATCCGATCGCGCCAAACACCTGATGGGCGATCCGCGCGCCCAACTCCGCCGCTTCGCTGCTGCGAATCTTCGAGGCCGCGACCTCGAGCAGCATGGCGTCCCCGGCAAAGCCGGAGCTCGCTATTGCCTCTGCGGCCGAGCCGGTCGCCGCACTGGCTGCGGCGACCTCACCGGCCAGCCGGGCCAGAAGGTGCTGAACGGCCTGGAATTTGGAAATCGGTTTCTCGAACGCGACTCGATCCTGCGAATATTGCACCGTCATCTCGAGCACGCGATCGAGCGCGCCGCTGATCTGGAGCCCGCGCGCGGTCGCGCCCAACAACAGCAAGGAGAGCTGCAGGTCGACGCCGCCTTGCGCGTGAGTTTTGCGCACGACGGACCTGGCCTGGTCGAACACCACGGTGTCGCGCACGTCGCCCGCGAGGTTTTCGCCGGATTCAATCTTGCAGTCGGCGGTGCGAATGAGCGCGACCACCGGTCCTTCCGGCCCGGAGGCTATGACTGCGAGGTGTTCGACTTCGCGTGCGAACGGCACCTGGCGCGCACGGCCGGAGACCCTGCCTTCGCTATCGATGCGCACGACGTCTTTTGGATGGGTCGGCGCCACCGAGAGCGGGCCGGCGGGCGGATGGAGACCTGCCTGGTCCAATAGCCAGCCAGCGAGCAGCGTCTCCACCAGCGGTGAGGCGAGCGCGGCGCGGCCAGCCTCCCGGATGACACCAAAGCCTTCGGCGAGCGAGGCGCCCGCACCGCCGGCAGCATCGGACACCCATGCTAGCGGAAGACCGATTTCCTCAAGTGAGGACCATAAGGAAGATTTCCAGTCGTTGTGCCCGGACAGAAGGATCGACTGGGCATCGGCCTCCGCGGCAAAGACGCGAGCGGCCGCGTCCGCCACGAGATTATCTGATTGCATGCCACCTCCCGCAAATGGCGCTCTCCTGCGCGCGTTCCATCGGCGATCGCGCCGACCACGTTCCGGGCTGACATTCGCTGGCGGTCGGATCGAACCTATCGCCTGGCGAGCTGTGGCCCGCAGATCATCAGATCATTTGACATCGCCAGGGGATGAAGACAATCATTTTCGCCGCGCGCCAGCGCATTTACAGTATGCGTGAAAAGGCGGCCGATGTGGGCTGACGACCGGAAGCGCTCGCTTGCAGGGCAGTCACGGTTTGGCGGTTGATCCGTCGAGTCTCACGCGGATTTATCGGCTCTATGGCGGCGTGGTGAAATTCACCAGGATTAGGGAAAAGAAAATGTTCGAGCACATCAAATACCAAACACAAGACCACGTCGCCACCATCACGATCGACCGACCGGATCGCTTGAACAGTCTTGCAAGGCGAACGATGAGCGAGATTGCCGAGGCGGCGAACATGGCCTCCGATGATCAGGAGGTGCGGCTCATTCTTTTCACATCGGTCGGAGAACGGGTGTTTTGCCCCGGCATCGACTTAAAGGAAGCCGATGAATTGGCGCGTAGCGGGGAGGTGTTTCCGCAGCCGATGCGCGGGCGCGACCGGAATTTCTTTGAACTGATCATGGAAGTCCCGAAGCCGACCATCGCAGCGCTCAATGGCGATGCGATCGGCGGGGGCTGCGAACTGGCGCTGGCCTGCGACCTGCGCATCGCGGCCGACCATGCGCGCCTCGGCATGCCCGAAGCCAAGCGGGGAATGGGCGCCAATTTCGGATCCGTCGTGCTGCCGCGACTGGTCCCGAGAGCCATGGCACTCGACATGCTCTATACGGGGCGGCTGGTTCCGGCCGCCGAGGCGCTAGGGTTTGGCTTGATCAATCGCAGCTTCCCAAGCAACCGCTTTCGGGAGGAAGTTGCCGCCTTCGTCTCCGATATCGCGCAGAATGCGCCGCTGACGCTGCAGCGTTACAAGCACATGGCGCTCAAGGGCTGGGAAATGTCGGTACACGCCGCGCTCAGGCTTGATGTGGGCCCCAATCCTTATGCCAGCGAAGATCGCGTCGAGGGCGTGCGCGCCTTCGTTGAGAAGAGAAAGCCGCAATGGAAGGCGCGCTGAACGCTAGAGCTTCGGTTCTGATTCAATCAGAGCCGAAGCTCTAGTTATTTCGTTTTGACGCGTTTTCTTCACGCGAACCGGTATCCACTTCGCTCGAAAACGCTATAGCTCGCCAAAACCCCGGACCAAGTCCGGGGCAGNGTTGGGCTTGAAAGCCTCAGGATTTGCGCCGGCTCTCAGTCAAACTTGATGCCGGCGTATCCCTTGCTCATCNCCTCGTCGCAATACTGCTTGAAGGCGGGGAAGCCGCCGCTGTAGCGCATCGGCTTACGCATGCTCTTGCCGTCGACGTTTTTGTTAACGCCGGTCATCCAGGAGTCGATCTCATTGCTCAAGAGGCCGACACCGGATTGAACCACGTGATCGAACCATTCTTCCTCGGCCTCCGGCGTTGCCTCCATCCGGGTTGTGCCCCGTGCCTTCGCGTAGCGCAGTAGCTCCGTCACAAAGTTGGCATTGAACTCCGACAGTCGCGGGAAGTTGCCGACGCCGCCATGGGGGCCCATGACCATCAGCATGTTCGGGAAGCCCGCCACGAGGAACCCAAGGAAGGTGCGGGGGCCTGTCTCCCATTCCTCTTTCAGGGACTTCCCGTCCACGCCCCTGATGTCGATACGCTCGAACGCGCCGACGATGGCGTTGAACCCAGTCGCGTAGATGATCACGTCGAATTCATATTCCTTGGCGGTGGTTTTGATGCCCTTTTCCGTGATCTCCTCGATCGGCGTTTCGGTCATGTCGACGAGTTCGACATTGGGCTGGTTGTAGACTTCGTAATATTTCGTCTCCAGGGGCAGCCGGCGCGTCCCGAATCCGTGATTCTTGGGAATGAGTTTGTCGGCGACGGCTGGGTCCTTCACCCTTTCGCGTATCTTCCGGGCGACGAACTCGCTGACCAGCCGGTTAGCTTCCCTGTCCACCAACATGTCGCGGAAATTGCCGTACCAGATGCCAAAGCCGGGTTCGGCGTAGAGTTTTTCCCAAAACGCCTCTCGCTCCTCGGGCGTCACCTCCATTGCAGCCCGCGGATCCGGAGCATGGACAAAGCATCCGGGCGTCTCCAGGCATCGCGCGATGATCTTCGGGTAATCGGCGCGAATCCGCTCCATTTCCTCGGGCGAGATCTTGCTGTTGAGCAGCGGCGCCGCCCAATTCGCCGTGCGTTGGAAGACGGTCAGTTGGCCGGCGATTTTGGAGACTTCCTGTATGACCTGGATGCCCGTGGCCCCAGTCCCCATCACCGCGACGCGTTTGCCTGCGAGATCGATCGGTTTTTCAGGCCACCGGGCGGTATGGAAAGACGTGCCCTTGAACTTTTCAATTCCCTTGATGCGGGGCAGCGTCGGTTCGGACAATACGCCGATGGCGGTGACCAGGAATCTGCACCGATACTCGCGACCGTCGGCCAGTGTCAGCTTCCAGCTTCGCGATCGGTCGTCGTAGTGGGCGGAGAGCACCTCGCTGTTGAACTCGATATCGCGCCGAAGATCGAATTTGTCGGCGACGTAATTCAGGTAGCGCTCAGTTTCAGGTTGAGCGGCAAAGTGCTCCGACCAATTCCACTCGTCGAGAATTTCCTTGGAAAAGAAGTAGTTATAGGTCCAGCTTTCGGAGTCAAATCGCGCGCCGGGGTAGCGGTTCCAGTACCAGGTGCCACCGACGCGTGCGCCTTTTTCCAGCACCAGCGCCTTCATGCCGAGTTCGCGAAGCCTGTAGAGTTGATAGAGGCCGGAGACGCCCGCGCCGATCACAATCGCGTCCCACTCGACCTGACGCTTTTCCTCGCTCTTGGTCTCGGGGGCTTGCACCGCAAGAGTCATCATTTCATCCCCTTATTATCGATGCGCCAAACGCTAGTTTGAGCTGCAGGGCGGCAGGTTGCGCCGCTAAGGCGGTTGATCTATAGGAAACGGTGCGTGCCGTAAAGCAGGCCAAAAGCAACATTCGCCCAGCCCCTGCTGGGACTCTTACGGGGAGACAATCGTCGCGTAAACGCAGCGGCTTAGGTGCAAGACGGCCTCGACTGCTGAACCGCGTGTGCATTGCAGCGTCGCCGCCATGATCAGGCGATCTCAGTATCACGTAGGCCTGAGATGCATCGGTTGGCTTGACACCTTGCATACCCTATTCCGTGAATGATCTTCATTCGACCGCCGGCTGGCGGTCCCGATGTTCTGCAATAATCGCTTTATCAATCTTTTTGGGGCTCTCGCTGATGACGTCTTCGATGGATCAGACCTCTTCCGATCGCCGCGCGCCGCTTGCCGGGGTGAAAATAATCGACCTCACCACCGTTGTGCTCGGCCCGCTGGCCTCGCGCATCCTGGGCGATTTCGGCGCCGAAATCATAAAAGTCGAAACCATGGAAGGCGACTCGACCCGCGGATATGAACCCTTGCGCAATAAAGGCATGTCCGGCGTCTTCATTACCCTCAATCGGAACAAGCGGAGCCTGGCGGTCGACCTTCGCAAAGAAGAAGGCCGGGCCGCGCTGCGGACCTTGATCGCGGGTAGCGATGTCTTCATGCACAATATGCGACCGGGGGCGATCGAGCGCCTCGGATTCAATTACGAGTCCGTGCGCGCGCTGAAGTCCGATATTGTTTATTGCGGAGCCTATGGCTTTGGCGCCAACGGTCCCTATCGCGACAAGCCGGCCTATGATGACCTGCTGCAGGCGGGCGGCGGAATGGCCTCTCTGGTGGCTCGCCGTAGCGGAGAGCCTGATTACGTCCCAACCGTGATCTGCGACAAACTGACCGCGCAGGCCGTGGCTTACGCAATCCTGGCCGCGTTGTTTCAGAAGGCCAGCGGTCGCGGCGGCCAGGCCGTCGAAGTGCCGATGTTCGAGACGGCTGCCGACTTCTTCAGCTCCGAACATATGAGCGGAGCCACGTTCCTGCCGCCATTGAGCGACATCGGCTCAAAGCGCATCCTGATCCCGGAGCGACGCCCGTTCCGCACAGCCGACGGCTATGCGTGCATCCTGCCCTACTCGGATCGCAACTGGCTGGATTTCTACGAGTTCATCGGCCGCACTGATCTGGCGGAGGTGCCGCGTTATCAGAGGCTCGCCGAGCGCTTCAATCACATCAATGAGCTCTACCAGGTCATCGCGGAATATTCACCCAAGCATACCACGGCTGAGTGGGTAGAGTTCTGTGATCGCGTGAGCATTCCCTGCATGCCCGTCCTCGATCTCGCAACGCTCCACGAAGATCCGCATATGCAGGCCGTCGGACTTTACAAGGAAGCCGATCACCCTTCCGAAGGCCGATACCGATATCTGCGCAGCCCGATCACCTTCAGTGGCTCGGACTTCGAATTGCGGCGTCACGCTCCGCGGCACGGCGAGCAATCGCGGGAGATATTGGCTGAGGCGGGATTATCGGAGGATGAGATCAACGCCCTGGTCGAAAAGGGCATCGTCAGGACACCTTCCTGAAGCTTGCTTAACCTTGCGCGTCGTTCACGCCTGACACCGAAAGACCACGACAATGAAGGCCGACATGACCTCAACGACCGAGGCTCCGAATTCGACGAAGGCGGATGTTCTGTTCCGCCCTTTCAAGACGCGCGGCCTGGAGTTGAAGAACCGCATCGTCATGGCCCCCATGACCCGTTCCCTCTCGCCCTCGGGTGTCCCGGGCGAAGACGTCGCCGCCTATTATCGGCGCCGCGCCGAGGGGGGCGTNGGATTGATCATCACCGAGGGCACGTGGATCCCGCATCCGAGCGCCTCCAATCTTCCCGATGCGCCGCGGTTCTACGGGGAGGACGCGCTCGCCGGATGGGCGCGGGTGCTGGAAGAGGTCCATGCTGCCGGGGGCAAGATCATGCCTCAGCTCTGGCATGTCGGCCAGATCGATCGAAAGGCCAGCCTCGGCGCTGTCAAGCATTACCGGGTCGGACCCTCGGGCATGATCGGTTCACTGGGCTTTGCCGTAACGCGTCAGGAAGAGCCTTCTTCTGTTGCAGAGATCGCCGAGGTAGGGGAAGCGTATGTCACGGCGGCCGTGAGTGCGTTCAAGATGGGGTTCGATGGCGTCGAGCTTCACGCCGCGCACGGCTACCTGTTCGATCAGTTCTTCTGGCACGAGACCAATTTACGCACCGATGAATACGGTGGTGAACTTGCCGAGCGCACCCGTTTCGCGGCTGATGTGGTGCGGCGCATCCGAAGCCAGACTGCGCCCGACTTCCCCATCGTGCTGCGCATCTCCCAATGGAAGCAGCAGAACTACGAAGCCAAGATCGCAGAAAATCCCGATGCGCTCGAAAGTTTCCTGAAACCCTTGGTCGACGCCGGCGTCGACATCTTCCACTGCTCGCAACGGCGCTTCTGGGAAGGGGAGTTCGGAACAGATCTAAATCTGGCTGGCTGGGTCAAACGCCTTAGCGGCAAGCCGACCATCACCGTCGGCTCGGTGACGCTCCAGCAGGACATTATCGCAAGCTTGCACGGTGCGGCGAGCGGCACAGACAACAATCTGTCTCGTTTGCTGTTCTTGCTGGAGCGTGGCGATTTCGATCTTGTCGCGGTGGGTCGTGCGCTGATCACAAATCCGGATTGGCCCAAGAAGATCAAGGCCGGTCTGGACAAGGAGCTGATCCCCTACAGCCCGGATGCACTGAAAAAGCTTCTGTAGGCCGCCCGAGAGGGCTGTCTGCTGCGATCCATTTGAAACGGCCGTCGTCACCATTGGCTGAAGGACTGCGTGACCCCTGACGAGCCGTTCCGCAATCAAGGTGGGAGAAAACATGGAAAGTTTCTCATTGGCAGAAACCGCCAGCGGAAAGGTTCGCGGGCGGCTCGCGGATGGCGTGCACTCCTTCAAGGGGGTGCGGTATGGCGCCACGACCGCCGGAAAAAACCGATTTCGCCCGCCGCAGCCACCGGAGCCCTGGGCTGGCGTGCGCGATGCGCTGGATTTTGGCGCGCCTGCTCCGCAGCTCCATTCGCTTTCCCAGCCCGGCCTGATTGAGCTCGAAACCCGCCCCGAAAGCGAAGATTGCCTGTTCCTGAACGTCTGGACGCCATCGCTGCAGGGTCGCCGTCCGGTCATGGTCTGGTTGCACGCCGGCGGCTATTTCATGGGTTCGGGTTCGTCGGCGGTGAACGATGGCTCGGCACTGGCGCGCAACCAGGACGTGGTGGTGGTGACGCTCAACCATCGGCTCGGGATCTTCGGACATCTGGATCTGTCGGTCTATGGCGACGAGTTCGCCTTTGGGCGGAACGCCGGGATGCTCGACATCGTCCAGGCTCTTCAATGGGTGAAAGCCAATATCGAGCGCTTTGGTGGCGATCCGAATTGCGTGACCGTGTTCGGCGAGTCCGGGGGCGGCTGGAAGGTCAGCATCCTCCTAGCCATGAGTTCGGCGGCCGGATTATTCCATCGCGCCTGCCTGCAATCGGGCTCGAGGCTGCGGATCGATACAAGGGCCGCTGCCGCCGCAAAGACCGCGCGCGTGCTCGGCCAGCTGAACATCCTGCCGACAGAAGTCCACCGGATCCAGCAGGTCGACCTTGCCGACTTCCAGCGTCTGATACCCAGGTTCGTCCTGCGGCCTGACGAGTGGCAGCCGGTGGTCGACGGCGTGCTGATCGACCGTCACCCCTTTTCTCCCGATGCGCCCGAGTGCTCCAAACAGATACCCGTGATCGTCGGGACCACGCGGACCGAGAACGCCTATAATCTCGCGCCGGATCGCACGATGGACCATTTGACGGATTCGGGATTGAAGCAAGTCTTGGACGAGCTTTTGCCGGGACGTGGCGAAGAGCTGTTCAAGCTGTATCGCCGGCAGTATCCGGAGAAAACTAGAGCCGAAATTGTGTACTTGGCGCATACCGATCGCACCTGGTACCTGGATGCGTGCCTGCTTGCGGATCGGAAAGCGCGGCAGCGTTCGGCTCCGGTCTTCTCTTACATCTTCGACCGGCCCTCGCCGGTGCAGGGTGGCCGGTTCTTCGTGCCGCACACTTCCGAACTTCCATTCGTATTCAACACGCTCGACACCATGCCGCAAATCGTTGGAGCGGTGACACCCCGCGCGCAAGCGCTGGCCGATGCGGTGTCGGCTGCATGGGCAAGCTTTGCAAGAGACGGCGTTCCGCGTTCTCCGGCGCTTCCGGAGTGGACGACCTATCAGGCGGAGGAGAGGGCGACCATGATCTTTCATGAAGAAGGATCGAAAATGGTCTCGAACCCGCGCGCCGAGCAACTTGCATTCTGGCAATCCGTTGGCAGCCTGCAGGAGATTTAGGTCATTCGCGGCCGGCGGTCGAGGTAAGTACGAATTCGGCCGATCAACGCCGACCATTTGGATTGTCGCCGTTGGCGGCAGATAGCAAGGGAGAATGCCATGGACATCCTGATCACTGGAGCAGCCAGCGGCATTGGTCGCGCCGCGGCGCTGGCCTTTGCCAAGGACGCCCGCATCAGGGGAGAGGCAGCCCCACACTTGCTGATCGTCGATCTCAATGCCGACAAGCTCAAGGAAACAGCCGACCTATTGTCAGGTAGCGCAGAGGTCGTGACCGAGGTGGCGGATCTGAGCCAGCCGGAGGAATCCGCAAGGTTGGTCAAACGCGCGGTCTCGGCCTTCGGCGGCCTGGACGTGCTCGTCAGCAATGCAGGCATAGGGATTCCGGGTGCCTTGAGGACGCTGTCGCTCGTGGATTACGAGCGGACCTTTGCGGTGAACACCCGGGCCGCCTTGCTGCTCGGGCAGGCGGCTCTTCCTTATTTGTCGGAACGAAAGGGCGCGATTATCGCCACCGCCTCCATCGCTGCGACTGCGCCGACGCCGGTGCTCGGGGTCTATAGCGCGAGCAAAGCGGCGCTGGTCAGTATGATGAAGCAGATGGCGCTCGAATGGGGTCCCTATGGCATCCGCTGCAATACGGTTTCGCCGGGGCCGACCTTCACCGGCATGACGCCGCAATATGCCGAACCAGATATTAGGAGTGCCCGCGAGCGCGCCATCCCCGTGGGGCGGGTGGGAGCACCCGAAGACATCGCCAACGCGATCGTCTTTCTGGCGCGGCCGGAATCCAGCTACATCAGCGGCGTGGACGTTGCCGTAGACGGCGGTCTTTTGACGACGCTGATGCTCGGACCCGGTTTCCACCCGGAGAAGATGGGCGAAGATAGTTCCCGATAGTCAAACCTGTTCGGCTTAACCCGAAAAAAAG
>JGI24737J22298_10000205_pt1 | contig 19200 bp, 17 predicted proteins | sample KBSCornC3_FD_22298 | JGI IMG/M metagenome (IMG submission 22298) | reverse complement strand
TGCTCGTCCGTCAGCCAATATAGGTCGCTCAAATCCAGTCTCCTCACGGACCCTGAATCAGATCGGGGAGCTCAGATCAATGGGTCCTGACCCTAGGTTTGAGCAGCGAGCTAAACACTACCCGACCGATCTGACGGACGAGGAGCGGCGCTTCATCGAGCCATTTCTGCCGCCGGTGCCGAAGCGCGGTCGCAAGCCGACAACGGATCTGCGTGAGGCGCTTGATGCGCTGCGCTATCTTGCCCGAACGGGGGGGTGGCTGGGGCAGCGGAACCCTCGACTATAAGGATGTGCTGGCACATTAGCGAGTGTCGAGCGGACGCTGGTTATCCTTCCGCTTCCTGCAATCACGAAGTTTCGCTGACTTCGTGGATTTTTCTGGCCCGACTGAGGTGGCGTGCGCGCAGTGGCGTCTAGCCGGCAATCCTGAGTGAGTATTGCCGATGAGCGAAGCTGTGAAGGCTTTTATAGCCGATCGATTTGCGGAGCAGCATGGTGCCCAGCCTTGCATGAATTATGATCATTGGCACGTCGTTCACGCACAAGGCGAGCAACCTATGGCTGCGCTAGCCGTGCGGCCGGCGTCCGATCAAGCCTTGTTCCTTGAAACCTATCTCAATGCTCCGATCGAGCAGGCTGTATCTGGCGTGTTAGGATATACCGTGCCGCGCGACGCGATCGTGGAGATTGGCTGTCTGGCTGCAGTGCCGACCTCAGCGATGTTAACGCTTTGGAATGCCACGGCGGGCAGCCTGGTCGGTCGGCACAGCGTCGCCGTAGCTACGCTCACCGCACCCTTACGCAAAATGTTCGCCCGGGTGGGGCTACCCTTTGTCGAACTGGCGATAGCAGATCCTGATAAGCTGCAGGTCGACGCACGGGGGCGTTGGGGCGCCTATTATGACACCTGCCCGATCGTTTGCGCTGGCGAGATCGCGGCGGGACGTGCCGCCCTGCAAGCCTTTGCGTCGGGGGCACGTCCATGAGCGCCCTGCTGCAAGCGATTTTTACGCGCGCACGGCAGCGGGGGTCACGGATCGCCATCGACGATGGATGTCGCCAGATCGCCTACGCAGAGCTGCCTGATCTGGTCGCAGCCATGGCGGACAGCATCGAGCGGGCGACCACGGTCTTCGGACCGGTCGCGATAGCGTGGGACAATGGCATCGACTGGGTCCTGGCTGATCTTGCGCTGTTGTCGATGGGACGTCCGTGCATTCCGCTGCCTGGTTTCTTCACCGCGATCCAGCGCGACAGGGCGCTCAACGATGCGGGTGCCGTGGCGATGATAACGCCGGACGGCATCGTGCCACTGGACCATGCGCGAGCGATCCTGCCGCCTGGCACGGCGAAGATCAGCTACACGTCCGGATCGACCGGCGATCCGAAGGGCATTTGCCTTGACGAGCGACTGATGTTGCGAACGGCGCAGGCCATTGTCGCCCGGCTTGGCGAAGGGATGGCCGGCGTTCATATGCCTTTGCTGCCTTTGGCGGTGTTGCTGGAGAATGTCGCGGGCCTATATGCCACGCTGCTGGCCGGAGGGCGCTATCTCGTCCGCTCGCTCTCAGACCTTGGGCTTGGAAACCCGTTCATGGCCGACGACGCCAAGATGGTCGAAGCAATCAAAAGCGGCGCGGCCACCAGCCTGATCCTTGTGCCGGAATATCTGGCACGGCTGGCAGGCTATATGGAGCGAACGCATACGCGCCTGCCGGACCTTCGGATCGTCGCCGTGGGCGGTTCTCGCGTGTCGCTTTCACTGATGCAGCGCGCGGAGAAAGTCGGACTGCCCGTGCTGCAAGGTTATGGCCTTACAGAATGTGGATCGGTCATATCGCTCGAAGCCTTGGGTGAGCGCGATCGCGGCACTGTTGGCCGTCCGTTGGACCATGCGTCCATCTCGCTGGCGTCCGATGGAGAAATCGTCGTTGATGGCGATTTTCATCTTGGTACAGTGGGGCATCCACGCGGACGTGGCCCAATTTTCACCGGCGACATCGGCACGATCGACGAAGCGGGACGGCTTTCGATCGTCGGCCGTAAGTCCAGCCTCATCATCACCAGCTTCGGTCGGAACGTCGCTCCTGAATGGGTCGAGGAGCAACTGGTCGCACAACCGCAGATCGCGCAGGCCATGGTCTATGGCGATGGCGAGGCGATGTTGAGCGCCTTCGTCGTTCCCTCGATGCGAGGCGCCGATATTGAAGCCGGCGTCGCTGCGGCCAATGCGGGCCTTCCCGCTTATGCGCAAGTTGGTCGCTGGCAGCCTTCCTACCCATTTTTACCTGCCGACGGCACACTGACGCCCAATGGCCGCCTGCGTCGCGCCGCCATCCTGGATCGCGCCGCGCGCAGGCCTTTCTTCGACCGACTCTGCGCGGAAACCGCTCCAGCGCGCGCGCGCCTGATGGCGGTGCCGCAATTGCAGGCTGGCCTCGCTGGACGGATCAGCCGCGCGACCTATGTGGCTTATCTCGCCCAGGCCTATCATCATGTCAGCCATACAGTGCCGCTGATGCGTCTTGCGCGTGCCGGGTTGTCGGCCAAGCCGATGCTCGTGGACGCGCTCGACGACTATATCGCGGAAGAGGAAGGTCATGAGCAGTGGATCCTCAACGACATCCGTGCGGCGGGCGGCAACGCCGACGCCGTGCTGGCGGAAGGGCCGTCGGCCGCGACCGTGCGTATGGTCGACCACGCCTATGCGACGCTGACCAATGGCAACCCGGCGGCCTTCTTCGGCATGGTGTTCGTGCTGGAGGGGACGAGCATCGCGCTGGCGAGCAATGGGGCCGGAGCGGTGCAATCGTCCCTCGGCCTGCCGGACTCCGCTTTCACCTACCTGACATCGCACGGCGCGCTGGACCAGGATCATATGCGCTTTTTCGAAAAGCTGGTGAACAGCCTTGACGATCGCGCGGATGAGGGCGCCATCGTCGCCATGGCGAACGACATATTCGACCTGTTCGCCGGCATGTTCGCGGCCATTCCCATGGAGGACGACCTTGCAGCAGCTTGACGGAAAGCGGGTCGCCCTGACCGGCGCGGCGGGCGGACTGGGCGCGCCGCTCACCGGCATGCTGCGCGCGCACGGTGCCCATGTCATCGGTATAGACCGGATCGCATGCACGGCGTGCGACGACAGCATCGTCACCGACCTTGCCGATGACGGGTCATTGGCCGCGCTCGCACAGTCCCTGGCCACTGACACGCCGGACATATTGATCAACCTGGCGGGCGTCATGCGCTTCGGCCTGCACGAGGATCAGCCGACCGACGCTCTTGCGCTCTGCTATCGCGTCAATCTCTATGTGCCCGCGGTGTTGGCCCAGGCGGTCGCGGCGCCGATGCGCGCGCGCGGCCATGGGCAGATCGTCAATATCGGGTCGGTGCTGGGCGCCATTCCCTATCCCTGGTTCGCGGCCTATTCCAGCAGCAAGGCCGGCCTTGCGGCGCTCAGCCAGAGCCTTCGCCGCGAACTGGCCGGCAGCGGTGTTGAGGTCACGCACGTCAGTCCGCGCGCGGCCAAGACGCCGCTCAATAACAGCGAGGTCAACCGTTTCCTGGCGATCACCAATATGAAGGCGGACGATCCCGAACTGGTTGCCCGGGCGATATTGGACGCCATTTTAAAACGGCGTCAATCCGTGTTCATCGGCCGCATGGAGCGAATCTATGCGATGCTGAACGCCGTTTTGCCACGCGTTATCGATAACGGCATAGCGCCGCAAATTCGGCGCGCCCGGGCCGAATTCTGTCAAAAATAGCTGGAGAGGAAGTCATGAAAATTTACGTGGCACTGGCGACCCTGCTCGCCATCGTTCTGCCGAGCGCTGCATCGGCCGGGATGCCCGAAGAGGTGAAGTCGATCAACGACAATTGGGCGCGCATTTCCTACCAGATGAACGGCTCCAGCCATCAGACGACCGCGCTCGACCAGCTGGCGCACCAGGCCGATCAGGTCGTGGCGCGCTATCCCAAGCAGGCAGAGCCGCTCCTGTGGCAGGGGATCGTGGTCAGTGAACAGGCGAACCGCGCCAATATCTTTCACAAGCTGGGCCTTGCCACCCGCGCGCGGGACATATTGGCCCGCGCCTACGCCATCAATCCGCGAGCCGGCAATGGCGGCGCGGCGATGAGCCTGGGAGTTCTCTATTACAAGGTGCCAGGGTCGCCGCTCGGCTTTGGCGATGATGCCCGCGCTCGCCAGTTGCTGCAACAGGCGCTCGCGCTCGATCCCGACGGCCTCGACGCCAATTATTTCTGGGGCGACTTCCTCTATGATCAGGGCGACAAGGCGGGCGCCAAGGCTGCGCTAGCAAAGGCGTTGCGGGCCCCGCATGACCCGGATCGGCCCGTCTGGGACGTTGGTCGCCGCAGGGAAGTGCAGGCCCTGCTGAAGAAGATCGGCTGATGGGTTTCGCGCGCTCGCTCGCGCGACAACTGGCCGAACCAAGCGGCCTGGCGGGCACGTTGTGCGGAGCGGCGATGGACGTTGCCAATCGGGTGCCCATGCGGATGGCGATCGACTTACTGGCGCCTGCCGATGGAGAAATTTTGCTGGATGCCGGCTGCGGGACCGGAGCTGCAACGCAGGATATGCTGCGGCGCGCCGCCTGCCGGATCGTCGCCGTCGATCAATCGGCGACGATGCTCCGTCGCGCCCGGTGCCGCATGACCAAGGCTGAGCGCGAGCGGGTTGAGTTGCATCATGGCCGGTTGGAAGACCTGCCATGTCCGCCAGGCACGTTCGATGGTGCTCTCGCGCTCAACATCCTCTATTTCTGCGACGAGGCGTCCGAAATGATTGACGCCATCCGCATATGCCTCAAGCCTGGCGGTCGCCTCGTCGCTTACGTGACCCATCGCGAGGCCATGAAAAAATGGGCCTTCACGCGCGAAGGGCTTCATCGCCTGTATGACGAGGGACAGCTCGTATCAGCTCTGATGGCCGGTGGTTTCGACTCTGCAAATATCAGGGTCGAAACTAGAACCGTGGCGCCCGGCGTTGAGGGACTGTTCGCGATGGCCTGCACCACCTGACGCACCCTCGTTCAATAATGCAGATTGATGGTGATCGCGTTGCCCTGCTCGTTGACGGTGTTCTCGACACCGTGCCGGCAAAGGACTGCCATAAACAGCAACAATTCGGGAGATACCGGCGTGCGGCCCACTACCATCGTGAGTCGGCAAAGACCCGGAGCGAGCCGATAGCTGGGAGATTATTGATTTAGAGCGGGTCTCGATCTGGTTGAATCAGCTCGCCGCTCTGGATTCCTTGTTTGCCGCGATTTCTTAACCAGCGATCGGTTCCGATCGCTTGGAAATCGCTCTAATGCTTGCCTATGTTCGGTCGAACACGGTCGAAAATGCGCGCAGCGCGCAGCGTACATGCCATCAAGGGGTCTAAGGACCTTCAATATCTTCTCCGAAAATGAAGTCGTCAAAGTCACTGCCCATGCCGTTAACTCCCTAGGCGGATTCCCCAATCGGGATCGAGCGTTCACATAGGGACAGCGGCGCGACGCGGTGGCTGACTAGGATGAGCCCGCATCCGGTCGCCTCGATATAGGCCCGCAAGGCTCCCACAACGCTGGCTTCGGTGGTCGCATCGAGGCCCTCGGTGGGTTCGTCGAGCAGCAGCCAGGGTCGGCCCGCCAGCAGGCCACGAGCGAGAGCCAGGCGTTTTCGCTGGCCGCCCGACAGCATTCGCCCGGCATCTCCGATCCATTGGCCGAGGCCATGCGGCAGGCTTCGAACCTCATCGGCGAAACATGCGATCTCCAGCGCCTCCCAGAGGCGTTCTTCGCTCAGGCCGGGGCGGGCAATCCGAAGATTGTCTTCCACCGTGCCTGCAATCAGCATTGGATCTTGCGGAACAAGCGCGAACGACGGTCGGAGGCGATAAAGGCCCGCCTCGCGTACGTTCTGGCCGTTGACCAGCACATGCTGCGGCGCATCCGACCTCAGACCGGCGAGCGTGTGCAGAAGGCGCGTCTTGCCCGCACCGGACGGCCCGGTCAGCGAAACCCGCGAGCCTGGGGCGAGATCATAGCGCTCACCATGTTCCAATATGGTGACCGTCGGAGTGACCAGAGGGCCGGCCGGCCTTGGAACCTCCTCGACCGTTGAGACCGAAGCCAGATGTCGCAACAGGACATCGCTGGTCGGTCGCTTGATTTCGGAACGCGCCAGGGCGCCCATGCCCTCGCCCGCCGCCGCCGCGGCGAGCGCGGCCATCGCGGTCAGGGCTGGTCCGCCTGTCGCCAGAATGACGCTTATCGCGCTTGCGAAGCCGGCGGCGACCGGAAGAACCATGCCGACCAGGATCTCCGCTTCTGCAAGCCTTCTTGCGGCCGCATCGTGCTTCGACGCCGCGTCTTCCACGCTCGCGGTCACGCGCGCGGCCATGTCATACACCGCGATCTCGCCAGCGGCCGAGACATATTCGGTCAGGTCCTCTTTCAGTCGGGCGTGCGCGGCCGTTGCAGCCTCGGCGCGGCCAGGCAGCATTTGGCGTGCGACGAGACGCGTGACCCACACCCCGCAGGCAAGACTGAGGCCGATCGCGCACGCGGCTGCCCATCCGGCAAGTGCACCCAGCGTAACGGCGGTCACGCCGGCAACAAGCGCACCCGCGACCGCTGGCGCTCGAATAAATCTGTCTTCAAGACCATCGACTTCGGCGCCAAGAAGCGAAGCGGCCTCGCCCCCGGAGAGATATATCGATCCCTGGGCCTCCGCAATTGCCGCCCTCGCGAAAACAGCAGTCCGAAGTGCGGCGAGCGTCGACAAGGAAGCTCGATGGCTCAGCAAGCGCTCAAGGTACCGCGCGACCGTTCGGACAATCGCCAGCAGGCGGATGAGCGCGCTCGGAATCAAATAGTTGAAGGCACGAGCGACCGCGGGGCCGGCGCTTCCCGCGATTGCCGCTGCTGTGATAAACCAGCCCGACAACGAGAGCAGCGTCACGGTCGACAGGGCGACGAACAAGGCCGCCACAATCGCGAGGCGCCTGGTGGCGCGCCACGGTGCGGCGCTTTCGCGAACCAGCGGGGGAAGTGGTGCGGTCACCCGATCGATACCTCACGGGTCGCGCTGGCAATCAATGCGGGATCGTGCGTCGCGACCAGGACCGCCCGATCGCGGGCGATTTCCACAAGCAGACGAACGATCGAGAGACCGGTTTCAGAATCGAGATCGGCGGTGGGTTCGTCGAGCAGGAGGATCGGTCTGTCTGAAAGGATCGCACGGGCGACGCCGATGCGACGACGCTCTCCGCCGGAAAGCCCCGAACCGCGCGTGTCGATCACTGTGTCGATGCCGTCCGGTCTCGATCGGAGGAGGGGCTGAAGCCCGGCGCGTGCGGCTGCGTCGAGGATCGCATTGCGGTCGGCAGAAGGATCAGACAGCGCGATGTTTTCCGCGATGGAACCGGGCAGCAGGATGACATGCTGTCCCGTCCATCCGATCTGCCGGTTGACTGCGCCGGGTTCAATCGGGATCTCGTCCGCCAGCACCGTCCCGGATGCGAGCGGCACAAGGCCGACGAGCATGTGAAGAAGCGACGTCTTCCCCGACCCCGTCGGACCGGTCAAGGCAATCAATTCTCCCTGTCGGATCGACAGATCGAACGGGCCGACCGATCGCCCGTCACCATAATCGATGCCGACACTCTCGACTTGGAGCGAAGTCGCGGAACGCGATTCAGTGTGGCGGGGGCATGGGTTTGTCGCGCCGGCCGCGCGCTCATTGATCGCGGCCAGTGCCGCTTCGCCCAGCTGCTTTTCGTGATATGCGGCCGACAGCCTGCGAAACGGGAGATAGAATTCCGGGGCCATCGCAAGCGCGAAGAATGCGCTGCCGAGATCGAGCCTCTCCGGCACGGGAAACGGCAAGAGCCCCAGCAGGTTGAAGCCGCAATATACCGCCACGAGCGCCACGGAGATCGCCGAGAAGAATTCGATCGCGCCCGAGGACAAGAAGGCGGTCCGCAATACGGCATAGGTTCGATCGGCGACCTCTCCAGCAGCTGTCGCGACTTGCCGCGTGACGCGGTCTTCCGCAGCGAACGCCAGAATTACCGGCAGCGATCGGATGCGATCGACAAACAATCCTGACAGGCGCGACAGGGCGGATACCTGTGCATCGGCCGCCCGCTGCGCTGCGCCGCCGGCAAGGGCCATGGCAAGGCCGAAGGGAACAAGCGTGACGAGCAGGATGATCGCTGAAACCGGGCTCGCAACAGCCACGAGTGCCGCGACGATGAGCGGCGTAAGGATGGTGGCGCGCTGGAGCGGTTGGAAGCGGTCGTAATAGCCTGACAAGCTGCCCACATTCTCGACGGCCATCACGAGATCTTCGCCGATGAGCGCCGTCCTGGCCGGCCGCGACGACAGCAGTTTCGGCAAAAGCGATGACCGGATCGATTTCCTTGTTCGATCCGCAGCCCATAGTCCCGAACGCTCAGCAGCGCCTTGCACCAAGAGGCGCAGCAGGGTCGCCGCGATCATTCCGAGTGCACAGACTCCGGACCAATACGTATTTCGCGTCACCAGCGTTTGAAGCGATAGCGCAAGCGCGCCGGCGAAAAGAGCTGCCGAAAAACCGTCGAGAACCCACCACGTCACGACGGCTCGAGACTTCAATCGCGGAGACTGTGAACGCAAAGAACGCACCTCATTTGCATATATGCGTATATAAGAATATATGGTGTATCGCGACGTGGCCACACCGAGTCTAACGAAGGGAAGCCGCCATGGACATGGCTGTTATTGAATTGTCTCGGCTGCAGTTTGCTTTGACCGCGCTGTACCATTTTCTCTTCGTGCCGCTGACGCTCGGCCTCTCCTTCATGCTGGTCATCATGGAAAGTCTCTATGTGATGACCGATCGCCCGGTCTGGCGGCAGGTGACGCGTTTCTGGGCGAAGCTGTTCGGCATCAACTTCGTCCTCGGCGTTGCGACTGGCCTGACTATGGAATTCCAGTTCGGCATGAACTGGGCCTATTATTCGCACTATGTCGGCGACATCTTTGGGGCGCCGCTCGCGATCGAGGGCCTGATGGCCTTCTTCCTCGAAGCCACCTTCGTCGGATTGATGTTCTTCGGCTGGGACAGGCTGTCAAAGCGGGCGCATCTCTTCGTCACCTTCATGGTCGCGCTCGGCTCCAACCTGTCTGCATTGTGGATCCTGGTCGCCAATGGCTGGATGCAGCACCCCGCCGGCGCGACGTTCAACCCCGCGACGATGCGTATGGAAGTGTCCGATTTCGGCGCGGTGATCTTCAATCCGGTGGCGCAGGCCAAGTTTGTGCACACGGTGAGCGCCGGTTACGTCACCGCATCGGTCTTCGTGCTCGGGGTGTCGGCCTATTTCCTGCTCAAGGGCAAGTGGATGCCGCTTGCGCGGCGTTCGTTCACCGTGGCCGCGGCATTTGGCCTCGCTTCCGCGCTTTCGGTCGTCGTGCTTGGCGATGAAAGCGGCTACGCTCTTACCGACAACCAGAAGATGAAACTCGCGGCGATCGAGGCCGCGTGGCACACCGATCCCGCGCCCGCAGGATTCGCCGCGTTCGGCTTGCCCAGCAATGCCAGGCGAGAAACGGCCTATGAGGTCAAAATTCCCTATGTGCTCGGGCTGATCGCGACGCGCAGCCTGACGGGAGAGGTGACCGGCATCAACGAGCTTGTCGATCAGGCCAAGGTCCGGATCGCCAGCGGTGTCCTCGCTTACGACGCCGTCGAGACGCTCAAGAAGGACCGGGCCAATCCGAAGGCGCGCGAGACGTTCGAGGAGAACAGGGACAATCTGGGCTATGCCCTTCTTCTGAAGCGCTTTATCGCCGATCCACGCCAGGCCGATGCAGCGACCATAGAGAAGGCCGCCTGGACCACGGTGCCGAACGTGCCCGCGATGTTCTGGATCTTCCGCGCCATGGCGGGCCTTGGCTTCTTCTTCATCGCCTTCTTCGGGGCGGCCTTTCTTTTCGCGACCAGGCGCCAGTTCGACCGGCGTTGGTTCCTGCGGCTGGCATTGTGGATCATCCCGCTGCCCTGGCTTGCGGCGGAACTGGGCTGGATCCTTGCCGAAATCGGACGACAGCCGTGGGCCATCGATGGCGTGCTGCCGACCTTCCTCGGCGGATCCGACCTGTCGGTGCCGCAACTCTGGGCAACGATTGCAGGCTTCACGCTGCTCTACGGCGGACTCGCCATCATCGAGGTGCGGTTGATGTTGCAGACCATTCATCATGGGCCGGAACCGGTTACTGCGTCTGCCGGTCCCGACGCTCCCGACCTGACGGGCGGCTACGCCCCGCTGGCAGCAGAATAAGGAGTTCGGACGATGGCTATTCCTCTGGACTATGAAACGCTACGGGTGATCTGGTGGGTGCTGATGGGCGTCCTCCTGATCGGCTTCGCCCTGACCGACGGCTTCGATCTGGGCGTTGCCGCGCTGCTCCCCTGGGTGGCCAAGGGCGACGAGGAGCGCCGCATGGTCATCAACACGATTGCACCGACATGGGAAGGCAACCAGGTCTGGCTTATCCTCGGCGGCGGCGCGATCTTCGCGGCTTGGCCGTTCGTCTACGCGGTCAGTTTCTCCGGCTTCTATCTCGCAATGTTCCTGGTGCTTGCGACACTGATCCTGCGGCCGGTGGGCTTCAAATATCGTTCGAAGCGCGAGAGTGCGCGCTGGCGCTCGGGCTGGGACTGGGCGCTGTTCGTCGGCGGCTTCGTTCCCGCGCTCGTCTTCGGCGTCGCGGTCGGCAATGTCCTGATGGGCGCGCCCTTCCGTTTCGACAGCGACCTGCGGCTCCACTATGAAGGCGGACTGCTTGGCCTTTTCACACCATTCACCCTGCTCGCCGGCCTTCTGTCGGTGGCGATGCTGGTGTTGCATGGTGCCGGCTGGCTCGCACTCAAGGTGGAACGCGGCGTCGTGCTCGACCGCGCGCAGCGGATCGGTATGGTTGCCGCGGTCGCTGTCGTCGCGCTCTATGCGGCTGGCTTCGCCCTGCTCGCCTATGGCGGGCTGGGCTATGCGATCAGCGGCACCGTCGATGCCGCGGCTCCGTCCAATCCGCTCGACACGACCGCGATGCACGCGGCGGGCGGGTGGCTGACCAATTATGCCGTTTACTCTTGGATGTGGGCGGCCCCACTGCTTGGCTTCCTCGGCCCTATTCTGGGCGGGCTGGGCATCGCGCGCCGCAACCACGCGCTCGTTTTCTCCGGGTCGAGCATGGCGACGGCCGGAATCATCGCCAGCGTTGGCGCGTCGATGTTCCCGTTCATCCTGCCCAGTTCGATTGACCCGAATTCCAGCCTGACCGTGTGGAATGCTTCATCGAGCCACATGACGCTCTGGATCATGTTGCTGGTGACGCTGGTCTTCCTGCCGATCGTGCTGATCTACACCAGCTGGGCGTTCAAGGTCATGTTCGGCCGAGTCACTCTGAGTGACGTCCGCAACAATCCAGATTTTTATTGAGGGCAATCCCATGTGGTATTTTTCCTGGGTTCTCGGCCTTGGCCTCGCCGTCGCCTTCGCGATACTCAATGGACTGTGGCACGAGATACATTCGGTGCCGGACGAGGAGTAGCTGCTCGGTCAGTGCCGGGCCAATGCTCCCTGAACCCAGCGCACCATGGCATTTTGATCCAACACGCCNGACTGCCGCGCGATTTCGCGNCCTCGCTCGAAGAGCGCCAGCGTTGGGATCGACTGGATNCGGTATCGCGCGGCGAGCTCCTGCTCCGCCTCTATATCGATCTTGACGAGCCGGATACGCGGTTCGAGCCTGGCCGCAGCCGCTTCGAATTGGGGCGCCATCAAGCGGCAGGGACCGCACCAGCCAGCCCAGAAATCGACGAGCACGGGCAAGGTACCGATCCTGATCAGGCGGTCAAAGCCCGCAGCATCAAGCACGACCGGTTTGCCGATAAACAGCGGCCGCCCGCATTTGCCGCACTTCGGCTGCTCGGTAAGCCGAGCCTCCGGAACGCGATTGGCCGTCGCACAGGCCGGGCACAGGATGATTTGGTCAGTGGTCATGGGTGCACCCCGAGCGCCATTGCGCTCTTCCACATCATATATACGGCGATAGCGAGGATCAGAAGGGCAAAGACGCGGCTCAGCGCCTCTTTGGCGGTGAGCCTTCGCGCTGCGAACGTTCCGATGAAGCCACCCGCCATGCCGCCGGCAATGAACAATGCTGCAAGCACCGCGCCGGAGCGCGTGGTGGTTCCTGGGCGGTGCCCTGCGCGAGGACGGCCGCATCGCAATTGAGGCAGCGTCTGCATAGTTGTGCATCTATGAAAGATGACATACTTGCCTCGATCGACCAGGCATCGGAGTTCCTGAAAGCGCTCTCCGGACGCAGCCGGTTGCGGATCCTGTGCCATATCTGTCCCAGCGACCCAGAGAGCTGAAATCGTACTATGAGCCGAATAGCGTATACTCCTGGGCCGTGATGTCACTCCAATGCGCTGAAGGATGCCGACGGCAACTGGCGAGATGTTGCGAAGAAGCCCCTTTCCTGCGGAGGGCTCCAAGTTCGAGAGTCGTGATCGCGGGTGCGTCAAGCCTTTTGGGAATCGAACCATTCCGATAAAAAGTCCCAGGGTATCGGTGAGGGTATCACCTCATGGAGCCTCTCAAGAAATGGCTGTTTTCTGCGCCTGAACGGGTCGTTTTAGAGTCGTTTTCTAGAATGCCTTGGCAGGATCGCCGCGCATGCTCGGGGCTTCAACAGCTAAATGAGCAGGATCGCCCTTACGCAGCAAGAATGCCCGCGCTTTGCGGCGGTTTGCCGAGTAGACGGAAAATCTAACAAGCCAAGCATACCGCTGAAAGCGGAAACATGGTGCGAGGAGAGAGAGGATGAACCTTGCCACAGCGGCTGGCGCGCAGCAGATGCGTATAGATGCCCAAGGACAGAGCGTCGGGCGGTCAATCGGCGCGCAGCGCTTGGGCGCCGTACATCCCGGTTATCTCAATAACACAAGCCGTTCGCTGTTCGATCCAACGTTGGAGGCGATGGCGCCCGTCGATCGGAGGGCCCTGCAGCACGCAGCCTTCACGACAGAGTGGGAGCGTGCCTGGACGTTGCCCTTCTACCGTGAGCGATACTTGCAGGCGGGATTGAAGCCAGGAACGATTCCGGATCTTAGCGACATCCCGATGGTCCGTAAAAGTGACCTGCGCGCTAACGAGGCTGCGCTACCGCCGTTCGGCAGCCATCGAGCAGTGAACCTGGCCGATGCAGTACGAATTGCGCGGTCATCGGGTACCACGGGTCGCCCGTGGTATACCTTCTATACAATAGACGACATAGATCGCATGCGGGAAATCGATCGCACCATCTATTGGCGCGCCGGTTACCGACCAGGCATGCATTACTCACTCAGTTTTCCGCAGAACCTATATCCGACCAACGTCAATGGTGGGCGCAGCATGCGTGACGCGGGCATGCTCGAAATTCCAGTTGGCGTTCCTTTTTCGGTTGAAGACGCTGTCGGCCATATCAGAGTTTGGCAGGAAATCGGTGTCGACATCCTGATGCTCTCCTTGCCGCAACTTAACCTGTATGATGAAGCGGCAAGGTCAATTGGGTTAGACTTGGCCGAATTGCTGTCCGGCAACATCGTCTCAATCATCGAGGCGAGCATGCAATGGGAGACCCCCCGGAAGCGGTTGGAAGCGGCATACAACATCCGTGTCCGCAATACCTACGGTGTTTCAGACTGTATCGGCTTCTCCGTATTAGACGGTGAGACGCACTCCGGTATGGCACAGCCAGTCAATTATTATATCACGCAAATTTGTGATCCGGACACCGGGCGCGAGGTGGAGCCCGGCACGCCGGGTCATCTCGTGGTCACTATGTTCGGGATGGACCAGTTCATGCTGCGTTTCGACTCCGAAGACGTTGTGGTCGAGCGGACGGACCCGTGCCCAACTGGATCAACGCTGATGCGTTGGAACTATCTCGGGCGCACGGCGGACATGGCAGTGATTGGCGATGTGCGTCTGCTTCCCGTGCAGGTCCAACTGGAACTAGAGGCTTATGGCGCGCCGGAGTTTGGCATAGCGCCAGGCGCGGCCGACGTACTCCGATTGAAAGTCGAGCATCCAGACGCTGATTCCATTGCGCGCCATCTTTCCGAGAGGCTCGGCGTGCCAGCAACCGTGATTTCGGCGCCGCAGGGATCGATGCCGCGCTCTACTTACAAACCTCGCAGACTGGCGTTTGATTGAACCAGGAACAGGACAACTCAAATGAGCGCAATTCCTACTGAGCCACCCCGCTCGGAGTTGATCGATACGCTGATCGACGCGCCCGAGCGGTATGTCGACACCTCCTACAACATGATCTTCTCAATCACCGATGAACAGCGCGAGCGGCTGTGGATCGAAGGAGCGCGCCGACGCTTTGCGGAGATGCGACCCAAGATCGCAATGCTCGAGACCTTGGCGGCGCGACAAGGGGTCGACGCAATCGCGACACTCGATGACCTGGCCCCACTGCTATTCAAAGCCTCAACCTACAATTCATATCCACTATCTTGGCTCGAAAAAGGCGATTTTGAGCGGCTGACACGCTGGCTGGACAAGTTGACGGTTGTCGATCTGTCGCACGTTAACATGGCCGGTGTAGAACTTATCGAGGAATGGTTTGCAGCGCTCGCCAAGCAGACAGATCTAATCGTCTGCTATTCGACCACGACGTCCGGGAAGATGACATTTCTGCCTCGTACCGTCGCGGAATGGCAGCTGTACTGGCGCGGAGGCCAGTGGCGGCTGGAGCCGTTTGGCGAGGAGCGGGCTCACTATCGACCGTTGGTACCCGGCGTTGACAAGGTGCCGATCTTCTTCCCCGGGCCAAAAGGGGGCAACCGCCCCTTCAACATCAATCTCGCCATCTACGAAGATGTCTACGGCGAAGGCCTCGTCAAAGCGCCCAGCGCATACATGGACGCCGATTTGATGTCGCTGGCCGGGCGCATACAGGAGGCGAGCAAGCGTGGCGAGGAAGGCATGCTCGCCATCAATCCGCGGCTCCTCGCCCGGAAGGATGAGATTGCGCAAATCAAGACCGATGGCCCAGCGCAATATGCTGCCTGGGTGGACACATTGATAAACGCCCATCGCGGGCAGCGCGTTTGGGTGCTGGGTACGATGGGGAGCGTACACGCACTTGCGCGGCAGCTCCTTGCTGAAGGCACCACCGGTGCTTTCACTCAGGACTCGCTGATCTCAGTGGGCAGCGGCTTCCCTGATGGGGTTGAGCCGGAGAATTGGCAGGAGGAGGTGTATTCCGCCTTCGGTATACCTGCGCGCAACATGAACATAGATTTCGGTATGGGAGAGATGATGAGCGTCGCTACCCGCTGTCCTCATCGCCACTACCACCTNCCGCCGACGACCATTCCCTACATCCTCGACGTCGATACCGACGAGGTNCGACCGCGCAGCGGCAGTCAAACCGGGCGGTTNGCCTTCTTNGATCTNTTGGCCAGTACTTACTGGGGCGGCTTTGTCTCTGGCGACCAGGTTACATTGAATTGGAACCCATGCGCCTGCGGGCGAACCGGCGCTTACCTTAGCAACGAAATCGGCAAGATTCCGGAGGATGGTGAGAAGATCGGCTGCGCCGGATCAGCGCAGGCCCATGATGACGCGACTGAATTCCTGCTGGAGAATTCTTGATGACGAAATCCTACTCAATCCCGATCTTCGCCAGAGGCGAGATCATTGATGATCCAGAGATGACTTACGCCGGACGGTTCGGCACAGAGTTCAGTGCGCCCGATGCCGCTAAATACCTTGATAAGCTGATCCTGCCGTCCCGCCACGCTCTAAGCGAGCTCTACGATCTGTCGATTGACGATATCGTCAACTTCCTCGTCGAACTGGGACATCGCTTGGATTTGGAAACCAACCCACACCTGAAGTGGGCGCTTGAACTTAACGAGGCATTTTCCGACATGCCGCCGTCTCTCTGCGCCGGCAGTTTTCGGGGAATAGCGGGAAAGAACGGCATGCTTTCTCGCGAGCGGATCGAAGCCGTGATCGACACGATCGGACGCGAGCATATCGATCAGTGGGCCACGACCACTCAGTATAATGGTCGGACGATCGGGGTGCGTGCGATCGGCGTGCCCACGGTTCACGTCATCGCCGGCAATGCGCCAGGAATTGCAACGATCACCTTCATTCGCAACGCTCTCATTCGCGGATATGCGCTTGTGAAGATCCCTTCAAACGAGTTGGGCGCCGCGATTGCCATCGGTCGAACGCTGATCGACATGGATCCCCATCATCCTCTTACAAAATCATGGAGCGCGGCTTACTGGCGAGGCGGTGACACCGGGTTTGAAGAAAAGATTTACCACCCGAAGAACTTCGACCGCGTCGTGGCCTGGGGTGGGAAGAACTCGATCACTCACATCGCGCGCTACTTGCGCCCTGGGCTCGATCTTGTGATGTTCGATCCGAAAAATAGCCGAGCCTTCATAGGTCGCGAGGCGTTGGAAAGCGAAGACGCAATGCGCGAGGCGGCGATGCGGCTTGCCGCCGACGTCGGTTACAACAACCAGATTGGCTGCGCGAATGCGCGCATGGCATTTGTCGAGTGCGACGAGGATCCGACCAGTCGGGCACAGCTGCGCCGCTTCGGCCGGCTTGTGTTTGATTCGATCCAGCGGCTTCCAGCGCAGATCAGTACACCGGCTCCCCGCATCAGTAGCGAATTCGCGGCACAACTTGACTCGCTCACCATGCTCGACGAGGAGTTCGAGCTGATCGGCGGCGGACGGGACGGCGGCGTGATCCTTTCTCTGTGCGACGAACCGGTAGACTTCTTTGAGGATCTTGCGCACCGTACCGTCAATATCGTGCCGATCAAAAGCTTTGAGTCTGCATTGCGCCGAACTACGCGCGACGTCCAAACGGTTGGCATCTTCCCGGAGCATCTTCGGGAAAAGTTGCGCCTGCCGTTGGCGCTGCATGGTGTGCAACGGGTTACAGATCTCGGCTACATGCTCAACTATGACTCACTAACGGTCCCGCACGACGGTACNGAGGCTCTCCGACGAATGGCTACCTGGGTCGTGTCCGAAGATTGCAGCAACGTACCCGAATTGTGGCATGCGCTACTTCGTGAAAAGATTTCAGCGTGAAATAGCCTTGCCATCACTTTGATAAATTGCGCTCGAGGACCGAGCTCCCATGCTCTTCAGAGCATTGGAGGCGATTCACTGCAAAGCTGAGGACCCATAAAGAATATTAATCTGCGGGAGGGAGGACATGGCGAAAGTCATAAGAGCGGCGACAGTGTCATCCATTGCGATGTTGGCGACGGCCGGCAGTGTACAAGCTCAGCAAGCTCGGACTGTATTGAGGTGGTGCCGCCTTCTTGGACAGTTTGGCGGCTGAGTTAAGCTCATCCTGGTCGTGGTTATGCCGCCTGTTCGGGATTAGCTTAGCATCCTGTCCAGAAAACCGGCACCATCTCAGAGATCAGCATGGCGTTCTGAAGGCGGCTTGATCGCCTCTGCTCCGTGCGGAACTTGGTGGATGGAACCTAAGCTATTTACCAACGGCCTACCATCGAAACGCGACACTTGAAAAGCGACCGCATGACGGTGAGGGGCGGGGTAAGCGGGGCGCTCCTTGCGACAAACAGCTCGCCAGTAGGCCACGTCGGCGGTAGGCTTCCGTAATGCCAGGCTTTCAAATTAGAAACTTTATTCGCACGCCGTTGAATGTGCTTGTAGAGGATCACGACCAGACGGGAGTGTCAGCATGTCACGTCGCGGCACCCCCCGATACTATCTGGCGTTACAGGGCTGTGATGCCGGAGAAGACTCATGTCATCAGCGTCTATTTCCAGCATAGCCTTCAACATCGCTTGGTCGTTGATGATACTGTGCTCATCGAGGGGCCGCTTCCAGATATTTTCATCTGTTTTTTACCGGCGGGCACTCGCGTTGAGGCAAATGTGACCAACGGATTCGACATTTTGCAAATGTTCATGCCTTCTTGGTGGATTGAGGGCCTGGCGCAGAAGATCCAGAGGCAACAAAGCGCCTTGGCTAATCTGAGGTGTGACCCATTCGTCTGCTCCGATCCAGGGCTCTTCTATCTTGCACGGGCCATATTGGAATCGATGCGTGGCTTCAACGAGGATCAGCGCCTCCTCGAGTTTCGCACGATGGCTGAAGCCTTTGCCACGCGCTTGGTTGCAGAACACATGCTGGTGCCAGGGGATCGCGGACGTAGTTCCGGCTTGAGCGAGGTCGATGTGAAGCGGGTTAGAAGATATGTTGAAGACCACCTGGATACTCCGCTGCGAGTGGAGCTGCTTGCCAATTTGACTGGACAGAGCCTCTTCCATTTCACCCGCGCGTTTAAACGCGCTACCGGCTTTCCGCCTTACCGCTATATACAGGACCGACGGATGCGCCGTGCTCTTGAGCTCTTACGCAACTCGAACCTCTCCATAGGAAGCGTAGCTGCTGCAGTTGGCTACGAGGATCCAAGCCATTTTGCGGGGGTTTTCCGCCGGACCTTCGGTTCGGAGCCGCGCCGCGTACGGCAATCCGATCAACTCTCGTCGCTGTCGAGACCTTCCGATCAGTCTTCTGACTAATGTGGTGGATTTGAAATACGCCTCATTATAGCGGCTAGGTAGGGAGCGTATTTNAAATCCAAAAAAATACACTANAATCATATANTTACTAGTGACCCTGATGAATCTGAAGTTCGTTCAACGCCTACCCAACAGTGTGACGAACTTCAGATTCGGGTCACTAGGCCGCAGAGACATCGACAGAATTCCTGGGGTCAGGACCCATTGATATGAGCGTCGCAACCTGATTCATATTCGGTCGCTACCTCGATCGCTTTGAATGGCGGGTGGGTGTGTGGCGTATCATGCTGCGTCGATGCGCCAGGGAATGGTCGATGAACCATCCTATGGCGAAAGCCGGGATACCTTCATCCGGGGCGGGCGGTCGAGCAAGGACGTTTCCTATGAGGCGTTAGGGCTGGCGCGCGGCAACTCACGCATTCAGCATTGACGGCGGCGCCGAACGCATCTTTCGGGGCGCTGTCTGAACAGACGAGGATGTTGAGGCGCAACCGGTCCTACCCAGGGGATGGAGCAGGATGACATGGAGCGCGCA